>JGI24159J19872_10003407_pt1 | contig 19789 bp, 9 predicted proteins | sample Ectturendosymbi4_FD_19872 | JGI IMG/M metagenome (IMG submission 19872) | reverse complement strand
TCTGGGGACCCATGTGGACTGCGATGATGTTTCACGGTTTGTCTGAGAGCATCTGGCAGCGATTTTATAAGAGGCATGTTAGCAAGGTGCTCTTTTTAATGCTGTTTTGGTGCAGTGCAGTTTGAATAAGAAAAAGCTGGCGCCAACCTCTGCAAAATAAAAGAAAGTTATCAAAAACTCGAGGCATTTATGCTGCTGGTAACTGATCAACGTACTGATAAAGCTGATGTATGTTGTTCGCTTCGATCGTTCCTTATCTGAAAAGTGCGTTGCCTCAAAAAATAACTGTAACTTCCTCTGTGCAATGTGGTACGCCAATGTAAAACATTGAATTTTCATAATTCTGCCCAAAGTTGAACGCCGTGTACTGGTGTGGCATGCCCAGAATGAACAACTGAACATGAGTTAAATAAACATAAGCAATAGCAAGTGCTTCTTCGTGCGAATAACACTCAAAATTTACGTAGTACACACATCTGGGAGAAGTACAATGACGTATGTTATTTTCATAAAATGTACTTGCTACGACAGGTATGCCAAACAAAGCAGGTTTTTATCCTTCCAGGCCACGCAGTAGGATGAGCTCGATGGTTCACAAAAGCGTCAATCGATCAACTATTACATTTTTGCGCATTCCTATCGTCTGATTGTGGAAGCGATTGGAAAGCACCGGGAAGGAGACTTTCAACCGTAAGTAGTTGTTCGTCTTGACGCAGTCGCCTTCAACTGTTTTGCTGTGATGGCGAGTAATCCGGAAAATGAAAATCGATTTTAAACTTCTTTGGTGAAACCGTGTTTAGCGCTTGAAAAAGACAAGTATCTAACCAAAAATAATAATGCAGTGAAAACAGTCCTCGCCTTCATCAGGAAAGTGGGCAGGTCTCACCGTCAACTCCGTGTAATGTTACCTGAATCGGTGACCTTGGAATAATGTAAACGCTTTCATAATTATGGATTATAATCCATTGAAGATAATCCGAACAAACGGTTTGTTTGATAACTTTTAAGTTTTTTCATTGAAAAAGTTATGCTTCATTTTTATGTTGAAAAGATGAAACCAAATAATGCTGAGAACGCACCGAAAACGGTTGAAATTTGAGTCAGGTGCATTAATTTCACGTTGGTTTTCATAGAATCATGTTTTCGTAATAACAACAACATGTTTACAATTTTTCTTAACATGCTGCAGGGCGTTTGGAATACACGTCCGAAGTGGACATGCATCGTGTAATTGAGTGAATGTGGCTGTCTTTTAAACAGCTACAAACGACAGAAACGAAATGTTTAGGTTTGAAAAAAGTTGGAATGTCAAGCGAACATTCACGGCGGCTCTGTGACAAGCTCCATACCTCAACGATCATTTTATTTCGTGGAACGAAAGTTTTGATGTGTTACAAAAATTCTACTCCAAAAATGATGAGCAGCTGAAATTGAAATAATTTCGCTTTTTGTTCAAAGTATCGACCGCGGTTGTTGGAGCTAAATTTTCAACTGTTTTCCTTCCTGACGTTGCGGAGCATATGACGTTAGTTTTGCAACTGGCATTTGACACGTTTCGCAGAATAAAATCTTGTTCTCCAACAACAATAAGCTTTCATTTTCACACCAGCTTTTCCTCTCGGGAGTCGCGGGGGCAGCAGCATTACCCAGGCTTTCAGCAACCTCTGATAGCTCCACTGGCTCCACACTCAGGCGGGACCAAGCAAGGTCGGGGGTGTAATCGTGCCATCTGGTCCTTGGAAGACCTCTGGGCCGCTTTTCTATGGGTTTAGCCAACAGGTCACGTCTCGGTAAACCTTCCAGGGACATTGTGGTCCCGCATTCGAACCATCGTCGCTGGTGTTTATCGAACCACCGTCGCTGGTGTTTTCTCGAAACACCATCGTTGTTGGTGTTATCGAACAATCGTCACTGTTGTTTTCTCGAAACACAATCGATTCTGGTGTTTATTGAACCAGCATCACTGGTGTTTTCTCGAAACACCATCGTTACTGGTGTTTATCGAACCATCGTTGCTGGTGTTTTCTCGAAACACCATCGTTTCTGGTGTTTCTCGGTTTTCTCAGAAGTGGCTTGACATTCAAAATTTTGCAAAATTCACAGCTGCGCACTTTACTGCGAAGCGTCACGCCTTAAACTCTTTCGGTCAGCATCCAAGATTTATGACCATAGGCGAGGATCACAACAAAGACCGAGCTAACAACTGACAGCTTTGCGGTGTTTGGAAGCTCCCGCTTCGTGTTCATCAACATCGTAGAAACACTCGCCAAAGCTTTTTTCGATGGACTCAGTCGTACACTTCTTGAGTTCGGCAAAACAAGCGTAAGTCATCTTTTTTATACTCCTAAGATTTCCCAAAGGTTTGGTGGCTAGTGAAAATTTGGTCTGTAGTGCTGCGTCCTGGACGAAAACCGCACGGGTATCCTGCATCTTTTTCAAGGCAACTGGCATATACTTTTCCTGGAAAGCTAAGGAGGATATGCCTCGGGAGTTGTTGCATTGCTGATTTCTGTCCCCTTACTTGTGAATAGAGATCATCATTCCAATTGGCCAATATTTCGATGCTCTTGCAATATGCCATGCCTTCTTGACACACATGAGTTAGTCAAAAAGCTCCTCTATTCAAGGCTTTCAGCTGAGCATTTCAGGTCGGATTTCATGACAGCTGTCAGTGTTTTGAGAGCTAGCAAGACTTCGTTCCCAATGATTTTATTTTCCTCCCCGACTGCAGCTCCTGTATGTTTGATGGTATGTCAGTGACCTTCTAACAGCTTGACCTTTTCTACAGGCCTTTTTTGTCATACTTACCTCGTATTTTATTGAAACCAAAGTCTACTGTTTACACTGCAGTTGTTCTCCAGTCTGTCGGCCTAGATTATTATAAAATCATTAACTGGTGCTGCAATATTGTTCAAGTTGTAACTATCGCAACATGCCATGATCCCAGGATTTGCAGTCTCGAAAACAATCATAAGACTTCACGAAGGTTTTTCCAACTAGAACTTCCCATTTCAAGTAACTACGTTTACGAGCTCAAAAAACACGTCCTTCTGGTAAGGCATCATGCAATTTCCACTAAGGCAATAAGCCACATACAAAAATATTATTTTCAACGTAATTGAAGTTATTTACTTTTAGTTAACAGTCGAACGAGTGATATCGAAGCATATTTTTGCTTAGACAGGTTTGACAGGGCGGTTTAGACATTCCTACAACGGAAACGGTTGTTAAGCTGTCTTATTTATTTTTATTAAGCAGATGTGACGTGCGCCATTTGCAAAACCCAAGAGGATTTTGATCTGAGTTTAAAAAAATATCTGGATCGATTTTTGATAACAGTTCCAAAACTGCAAATGGATCGAGTGCAGAAAACTACAGTCATGCCTGTTACTTTAGCAGGTTGTAATACTATCCACGGTTTTGAACAATGTATTACATTCGACGCGCACCGAGAAAAAGTTCCACGATTCCGATTTCATATTCAACCTAAATACGTCCGTTTGAAAGCGAAGACGCGCTGTGGGAATTTGAAGGAGTGTGAAATCGAAACCTTGGGTTCACTGTTGCCTTCCGCACACGAAAAAAGGTAGCAGTTCGCACGTTCAGAAATGACGCAGCAAAGAATTAACCAGTAAAATCCTCACTAGACGTCACCTGTGGGTCTTTTTACAAGCCACAGTTGCTCGAAATGAGCGTAACGAGATGTCTCAGGTTTTATACCTTTTCCAATGAATGTGACGCAGGCACAATCTCCAAAGGACCCGCAACCAACGGCCTTTGCCTGAAACCCTTGTTACATCCAGGGTTGGAGAGTCCGACGTTTTTGGGTGGAATCGGACTCCTAAGAACAGCAGGAGCCGGAGTCGGATAAACAATCCGACTCCTTAAGTCCAAATGAAGCATTTTTTACATCGCACTCTTAAGTTACGAATCCTAACTTGTGCCGGTTGAAATGGTACAAGTTATTTTGAAACTTTTATTGAAACGGATAATTCTTGCTGTGCACCACGATTTCCATTGATTGCCAGTTGCTACAAAATTGTTGACAGCCAAACTTCATTCATATTGCGTTAATAAGTCAGAGTCGGAAATGTTGGAAAGGTCTGAGTTGGAGTCGGATTTTTTACCTGCGACTCTGCAACCCTGGTTACATCACAACGCAGTAACAGCTAGGGCAGACTTATTTTGATGACTCTGTTATTTTCAATTAACTTCAGCTTCAATCGTTTTTGCCGCTTGCGTACGCTTCGATAAAACATATGACTAAATTCTTTATTTAACCAGTGCCATATGAAATTTTGTTCAAATCAGTGAATTTTCCGAAATTTTTTCAAATGTTCTACACAACTGTTTTTCACTTTTTTATGCAAAAAGTGGTTAGTTTTGTTGACCAGTATTGCAGTGGAAATACTGATTGAAGTCCTTGCCAAAATTTGAACTTCTTTCTCATTTACAAGAATGAAAAGAAACTAGTGTTTCTCAACATCAAGTCAAAAACGCAAAATGAGATTGATAATTTTAACGCAAGCGCACATATCTTCAAAACACTTTGGAATTAGAATCTATAGCAAGCCACCTTCTCAAACGCGCGCAACTATGTTTTTGGTGGGTTTATATGAATGTTTCAATTGACAAAAATCCGTATTTTATGCGTAATAGCAATAATGCGAAGCGTGATTTAAAATAAAATATTTTGAATTTGACCCTCATGCAGCGCGATAAGATCTGAGCAGACTCGCTGGACCGGTAAGGCTTGTTTCTAGAACTGCGCTGGGAATAAACTGAGCCGACTGGTGACGTGTGCGCTTGCAAGGCCGCGGGCGATCCTCAGGTAACGAAATTACGCGGAGGAATTGACGCTGTTCATAATCGAAGCAAGGAGTTCGACAAAAGATGAGCAGCTTAACAGATGTTTGCTTAATTAAGATGCTTCGTAGCGGTTAACACTGTGGCTAAATCGATAACCGCCGGAAGGTTATAGTGCTGAGAAACCTTGCTAATAAGTAAGGGTCAGACAGGCGGGATGATTGCGCGATTAACAATAGTGCTGGTTATTGCAGTCGTTAGCCTACGCGAGGCGCATGCTCAAGGCCCTTTGTCGAGTCTGGTTGCCAGTATATCAAAGTTGCTGGGTGAGCCACAGCAGACAAGTGCTGCCAGTGGCACGGTTCCAACAACAACGGTCTCCTCCACTGAAGGGAGCCAAGCTTCTAATGTGGGCAGTGCCAACTTTTCGAACTGGTACGACGCTTATGACTCTTTAGATAACAGTTCGGACTGGTACAGCGATTTGAACTCTTCGTGGAGTGAAACTGACGCAGCCACTTCGGAAGCGACAACAATGCCACAGAAAATTACAACGAAAGGTGTGGCAGTTGCAACAAATAACTATTCGTCGTTGCTGACAAAGCTTTTGCAAGGTTTGACTGGAACTAATTCAACCGTTCTATCGACTGCATCTACTAGAAGTCATACGTCCGCCGGGACGTATAACCCATTTCCTGATGATATAACAAAAAGCGCGTTGACGACGAAAAACGCTATTTCTTCCGTGGAAGTGTTCAAGACTGACCAGGTCACCACTGCCAGGAACTTACGGAATGAATCTGTAGAGTCACCGGAAGTGACGTCAGGGAAAGTAACCTCAGTTAGTGGATATACAACAGACGATTTATTGTCAAGGGGGGCGGCGGTGTCTTTTGAAGTACGGAAAACCACCCCGGCGCCCTTAACAACCCCTTTGATCGCCACTACAGCGGCTGAACAAGCCCTCGTAGCTGGTTCCGTGAGTACTGTTTTGACTACGGCAACATCAAATGGTTCACTTGAAGGAAGATTTCAGATTTCGCAAAATTTTAGCGACAGTGCCGCCGTCACGGACCCGCCTACTGTGGGGCAAACGCTGCCCCTCTTGCCTGGGAACAAAAACGTTTCAAATTGGTACGACGCATACGATTATCCAGACAATGATACAGACTGGTACAACGGTCTGAGTCCCGTTGACAGTGGCACATACGCAGCGGTATCACTCACGGGAACGGAAAAGGCAACAACTACTCAAACTTCAGCTCCTCGCGAAACTGCGGATTCGACGAACGCCTGGTTATCTCGGCTTTCTCAGCTTCTGCAGGGATTAAGCGCAACAACCTGGGTTTACCAGCCAACTGCTGGTGTAACCACAGCCCGCTCCTCAGAGGCCGTGACCTTAACCGAAGATGCGAGTACAACGGCAGCGAGCAGTAGACCGCGAATTAAACCAAACAGCACACTTCTGCAACTGGAAAACGCTACTATTTATTTGCCTAATAACGATCGTAATACTAGCTTTTATGAAATGATTTCAACGACGACATCGTCATTACCAAGCGTGACGCCTAGCTTTTATGAAATGAATTCAACGACGTCAGCGTCATTACCAAGCGTGACGACTGTTTACCAGGACCGGCCAGCAACAGAAACACCCTCAGCTGAATCTCATGCGTCATTGTCATCCACAGCGCACTACATACCCGAACACAATTCTGCGACAATCACAAATAAAAACACGTCCGTAACAACTTCCAAATCAGCACTCAAGGACTTACAACCAGTCGAGTTAGCGCCAAGCCTTCACGCGACACTGCCCGCGCACGTCTATGCCAGTGGCACGGAAAGTGACCAAGGCGTTGGTACTCGCTCCAAGAATCAGTCATATCAGTATCGTTCACCAACCACGGCAACATCGAATATCGACGTCCGTCCGTCGAATGCACCTGAACAACTGTCAACCAAACGTTATCTGTCCATATCCGAGGAGACAACGGAGCCTGGTAATTTCGTTGCAAGCAAAACCTCTTCGCGAAATCGAACATCGGCGATGACCACACTCGGTGGAACTTCTAGTTTTTCGCTCGACGTTTCAAACCTTGGAAAAACCCTTCTCTCAACTGCGGGCACCTCCACAGCAGCGCCAACAACTGTCGGCGGCAGGTCAGACGTTGGTGAAATAGTTGGGGCATCCTCGGATGCTTTGTCTGTTTCACCTTCAAGATCTGACTCAACAACTACGACGCCTACGTCGCAGCAACGGCCATCGACTGGGGAAAACAGGCGAAACGCAGTAGTTCGAATGACGACAGCACCCTTAACAGATTCTAACGGGGCTGTTGTGCCTCACAGTACAGCAGGTACGCAATTCACTACAGAGCAGATGAAGACTGCAAACATCAGTGTCACACACGACAGGGAGAGCAACGCGACCACCGCTAATGAGGTGCGCTATCAGTCGACAAGCTTGCCGACTCAGTCTCTAAGCTCTGCTGTTGCGCACTCATTCATCCATGAAAAAACGCCAAGCACTCCGGAAACTGCAGCTGCTCAACTGCAGACCACAAAAGCTGTTGCTGGGTCCAGGACTACCTTGCACGTTGAAGATGGTTTCGGCGACTTCAGCTGGGTAGATGACAGCGCGGACGAACCTGGTAAGACTATTTTCTACGGTGTAATGTTAAGCGTGCGTTGCATCACAGTTTCAAGTCATGGTTGAAATAAACGCGCACTGCTTGTTACCATAGGCGTTGTTGCAACGTGCAATGCGCATTCATCAGAAAAAAACACTGTGCTACCAGACATTTCGATGTTGCGAACTATTCTCTGACCAGCCCCCAACGACTTTAGAATAAGCGAATACTTTTGACCTCTGACCAACCGAAAGCAACCAGTTTTTGATGATGTTGTTTTGCCGCAAGGAAGAATTAAATTTGCGTAAATTTTTGTGAAAGGACCAGAACTGCATCGAAATTGAAATAGTTGCTACAATACCAAATGGCCACCCAAAGACTCTGGTCTGGAGAGGCTAATCCCAAACTGATGCGTGTTTTCTAAACCAAAGTAAGGAATCGCTTTACATAAGGGGAGGGAGGGCAACTTTGCTCCTGCAACAAGTTCGTAGAAACACGAGCGGTTCAATTAAAACATTTTGTTCATTGAATAAAACTGAGTCATATTTCCTTAAGTGCAGTTTGTGTCATATCTTCTATTTCTTTTTTGCAAGATTGCAACCAAAAAGAGGTTCTCCAAAAAATTGACACAGTCGTATTCTTATGATAAATCCTGGATAATACGAAATTTTTACAGTAAAAAATGGCGGTTTAAAATCGGAAACCACGTCAAAAATCATTTTGCTCATAATGAGCACTTCATTCTCAACTGATGTTTGTGTATGACTGTGTTAGTGTGATGGCATTCTGTCGAAGACCTGATTTATCAATCTCTTTACATCAAAGTTTTTAAACTGTGATTATCTCACAGTCATTTTCCTGTTGTGTCAAACAAGGAATTTTATGGGAAGGAAATAGCTATTGTAAGAAGTAACATCGAAAAGCCAATGATTCAAGGCAAACCATATTTGGACATTTCAAAAACCAATTGTTTTAGATGTCGTCAAAGAGTCATCGAATACGATTCCATTTATTAATAGGATTTGCTGTGATTTCATACAAGCATATGGTTGTTGCATTTTTGTTACATGATTTTGCGAGGCTTGTAAGTTTCACTTTGTTCCAAAATACTCCAGCTTACGTCAGGTTTCTTGATTTTTGTTTTTTAAAACCTCGCCGGGAAATTCACCGATAAATTTGTTCAGTGGTGTAAGAGGCGGGGGTGCCGGTAGTGCAAATGCACTCCCGAATGTTTTTCGATTTGGTGAAAATCCGGGCAAAATCTCGGAAAATCTAGGCAAAATCTGTGAAAACCTCCGCAAAATTCATGAAAATCTGGGCAAACTCCCTGGAAATACGCGCAAAATGGCGACCAACGTGTTTCGATTTGAAAAATAGCACCCAACGTGTATAGAATCATATGAAGACCTTTTTTGGAGGTTATCCCAATAACGGTCGTCATGAGAAAATATTCGCACAAAAAGCGCCCAAGCATTTTTTGGGCAAAATTGGGAAAATCCGGGAAAAAATCCTTCGCACCCCCAAAAATTTGCCTGCTTCTACACCTATGAATTTGTTTGCAATGAAACGAAAACTGCTTCCCAAAAAGACAATGCGCTTGACAAGAAACAGGTGGTTTGCATATAGTTTTTCAATAAAGTTATTTGAGAGTAGGTTGTATTTGATTTTTCAAGATATTGTAATTACTTTCAGCGTGAGTAATCAGTCAGCAAAATTCACAATCTTTGGTATAATACAAGAAACCAGTAATTTTGTGCAAAAGAAGCTTCAGCTTTTTTGATGCAATGATTGTTATTGAAAAGAGTAGTTTCTGCGAAGTTCCTTGTGGCTATAAGCTTTGAAAGATATTCTCCTAAAAACTCTTACTGGTCGTCGTATCAACACAAGTATGCTTGCTTTTGTAAGTTAAATTGTAAAACTTCGTGCTGTTTTATGAAGAAAAATTCCCTATATTTTTAAATAGGACCAATAAATTGCTGCAGCATGTNCGTGATCTATTTCTGAACTCTTTGCTATGCTATTTCTACATTCAAGGCTTTTCTCATATGGTTCTTCAGGAAGGTGAATTTCCTGAATTCATAGNCATAAACGTGGACGTTGTAACAGAAAATATAGTTTCTTGCATTTGCAGCAAACCTCGTCCAGCAGACCATCAGGGCTTGAAGGTGATTACCGGTGATCGCACCATGGATAAAATCAAAGATCATGATAAAAACAGCTTTCACTTAAATGTCCTTTTCGCAGTTTTTTTTATATCAGTTTGTTACTGGCAGTGCGAGCACACGGAAAGGTACCATCCTCCATCAAAAAGATGTAATTTTACGGTTTTTCAACTTCTCAAGTTTTTTTTATTGAGAGATAAGAAAAACAAATGGTGAAGATCAACTAACGTCGCAAAATAGATTCCCTTATCCAAAATCTGCCGGCACAGCGCTGGAAGCGGAATTTTTATTCATTAGATATTCACAAACCTTCAAAATACGTCCTGCTTTGTTTATGAGAAATGGTTCCGAAATCTTTACAAGAACTGACAATTATCTCAGAAATATTCCCCAGAATACTACTCACCTTTTTAACAACCAGGATGAGCGTTAAGGTCCCAACCAGCAACTGGCTCTGTGTGAAATATTTCAGTTTATTTTAGTTCGTTTATTCGCATTGGTGCCAGTCCAGGAGCAGGATAGACCAGAATACTAGAAGCACTGTCCTATTTCAGATGGCTGATAACCACATTGTGATGTGGATTCTGAAAAAGACTGCATTGTAGCGGAATGGAATTATAATCCTTTGTAAGCTCTTAAAGCTGAAGAAACTTCAGAAGATCGAAAACCCTAAACCTTTGTAATATCGAGTAACCGAATTAACCCTTACGTCTGGCATGACAAAATCAGGTGAGAAGCGAAAAGGTATATGAGTAAGACAGACAGCAGGTGGCTCTTTGCCCATTCTACGAACTATAAATGGAATCGAACTTTAAAGCAATCTCTCTACACGAATGTTCCTTGTATTTGCTGGTGCATCAGTTTAAAAGAAGTTGGCTAAATGGAATTTTGTTTTTTTTATTGGCTGAACTATACTAACTACAATTGTTTTTATTTTTTATTTCAAGAAAACTCTTCGAAGTCAATCACAAAAATTCCACAAGTCACCACACCCGTCTCAACAACGGGTGGTCTCTTCGGTATTGATTTCGGCTGGGTCGGGGATGGTTCAAACGAAAATGGTATGGCAACTGAAAAATTAGAGAAATGCGTACCAGAACCGAACGGACTGTTGTTTAAATTTATCGTATCGCTTGAATATATAGCTTGCTGCAGTGGCGATTGTCTTACGGTATATTGATGAGTTGCTGCACAGGTTTACATGATTGTCAAGTTAGTGAGAAAAATTTACTGCCTTTGTGTGTACCAGTTTCCAGCAAAAATATTGCCGCTTCCAGCATGGCCTCTCAGTTCTGAAACGCTCGATTTTTTCAGCATGAAGTGTGAGCCGTATTATCATTTTTTTACATAGGTTTTGTCATATCTATGAAAACGTAGTTAAAGACTTTCTCATTGCATTGTTGAATAATTTTTTTTCTGGTCCAGACAAATCATAATTGTTTTAATACCAAGAATCGTACTTGTTTCTTAATTCCAGTAGCGTTTTTTGTTATTTTGGTCTGTGTAGTTTTCTACTGCTTTGCTTAATGGTTTCGATTGATTAGTGACAAAAACGNCTTTCTTCTGAAGCATGAGATGGTTGGTCATAGGCGTAGCCAGNGGGGGCCAAAGGGGCCATGTCCACCGCCAAANNTTTAGAACATATAGTCATTTTGTGCTTTGNGATGCGTTTTTCCAAACAAAATAGTGTTGTTTACCTAAAATCGAACGTTTTGCACCCNTCAATTTTTTGTCCCTCCCCAAATTTCTGGGCTGGCTACGCCTCTGTTGTTGGTGCGACAAAAGTGGTCTAATGAAGGAACAGAAGTACCTTCTATTTTGGAAAAGATGTTTGGGGTGTTTTACGAAGGGGGTTTGGGATTTTGATCCTTCGCATTCCGCGTGTTGTTTTGCCCTGGCGTGGTCAAACGAGATATCCTCTTGATTCGAGCAGCCAAGTTCAGTTGGAGCAAACAAAAACAACGCAGACATTTTACGCAGACTTGGCGCAAAATTTTGACAAAGGCGCGCTTCGTTACGCTTGGATAAATTCAGTAAAAACAAAAGACGTCATGACCGCTCTTTTTTCAAAATCAGATTTGGAACTTTCAGTGACTTAACTGCGGCCTGCATCTGAACATACCAGAATGCTAAGTTGAGCCTTTCGACCAGAATTTATTAAAATCGGATTTTGTTCCCAGCACGAAAAGTGTTGGATAGATATGGCGACTTCTCTTTCTGCTGTGAAACTTTCTTCTAAAGATTCGAAATCAGTTTTTTTTAGACCTTGGCGTGATTCCAAATTTAGAGCTTTCGTTGAATCGTTGAATTATGCGGCAAAGCAAAGACCTCCGCTATTTTCAGCAGCCGCACCTGTTGCAACGACGACTTTATCAACAAAGAAACCTGGCGATCATCACAAGACAATTGACATTTGGAATGAATTTTCCGATCATTATCCAGCCATCGAAGGTAAGCAAGATGTCACTTACGCGTTTAGAAACTTATGCATTTTGTCAGTCGAGCTTCTCGTACTGTCGCAGAGGTCTGTCAAATAGCAGCGTACATTGCTTAACCACTTGTTGTGTCTATAACTTTTATGAAAAAACGTACAAAACGTGAAACCAACTGAGGATTTCGCTTGAAACTGCACCAGTATGTCACTACTTGTTACGAGCTTCATGTAATGTCAGTGAGGCCCTAATTGATTTGAAAGAGAAAAGGCCTCACGAAGATTGCATGCAAAGGAAAATTCGCTGTATTTATGTTGATATATGGTTCACAACTGCTGACAAGTCTATTTTTGCTTTCTGCCGATTCGAACCTATTGTAGTTCATCTCAACATACGCAATCGGTGCCAATCAGACTGACTTTACTTGGGAACAGGCCCGTTTGCACAGGTACATGCAGGCTGCCCACATTGCACTGCTTGCAAGCGAAGTCAGTCAAGCAATCACGAATACGTGAAAACTACAAAAGAAGTGAACCTTGCGTGGTTGACGAAGAGTCTCAAAATGGTTTACGATTTTCACACTGGTTGACACATTTTGCAAAATCCAGCGCGCTTGCGCAGTTTTTAAATAATTTTATTCTTGTTTTCATTTCATTCCGGAAAATTTTCAGTTGAATTGCGTATCAAATTCTTGCAACGCTCTTTTGTTCGTGTCGAACGGTACGGAGAAGTGGGGGTGAACACAAGTTTTAACAGATGGGTGAAAAAAGTTTCCAGAAGTAAATACTGCAGTACTGTTATGAAAGGGAAGATGAATGCGATTGTGCTAGGCGGTGGCGAAAGCGTTTGTAAAGAGTTTGCAAATGGTTCAAGTTGAGTTGTATTTGGGTGTAACGCTCAAAGATGATTGTGAGAAGCGGCGCCGAAGCATTTATAAGAGATGAAGGTCAACGCGCAAGACAGTTAACACAAAAACTAAATTTCTTAATGTTTGAACAAGACCTTATTCCTGCTTGACAAGCAGTGTTGCCAGTTTGGCTTTTTTAAGGCCAGCTTCGTTATATTTTGCCTTTTTTTAACTCCTGTGGATTTTTTTCACTTTTCACAAGGCCAAATGCTAGTTGGTTTAATTGGACCACATTTGACAAATTCGATTTTTATGTCGGTTTGGCAGATTTAAAGGAGATTTTGGCAGATTTCTGGACACTAGCACATATCTGGACACCGTTCTTGGACACAGAATGATGAAATTTTATTGTAAACTCTGCACTAGTAGAATTTTATAGTTTTTGGTTTTGATGTTTCATTATGATTTTAGTTTTGCTGTTTCAGGTTGCTGCAACTTTTATTAACTGAGTGAGCTGTATTCTGTATATGTACATGTGTCTTTTTGAAAGTGCTGTGCAACCTGCATGTGTATTTATAAGTGTCTTCGTGCATTTATCTCGTGTTTAGCTTTTTTGGTGCTTTCTCGTCTTTTTGACGGTTGATGTGGCCTTTTTGCTCATAACAACAACGAAGGGTTCTCAATCACAGTCAGTTGGATCACATGTGACCGGCGCATGGTGCATCACATGCAATAAACACGTCTTTAATCACGTTTGATCTGCAGAGAGGCGTATAGTAATCAAAGCAGTACTTTTAGTTTTCTTTGCAATGTCCGCCATTGATTGCCAGGTGCTTTTTTTGTAATACCTGCTGTCGTACGGCGCAAAGGGTCGATTGAAGACGTCACGATTCGCCTTTTACGCTCCCGTTCACCAACAAAAAACAACGCGTCAATGTTCCAAGCTGTAAATCAGCTTCACTGTCTTCTGGGTATCGCTGACAAGGCTAGCACCTATGAAAATATCATGATGCACAAGCAAATGGATCTTCGCCCATTCATTTTGTTTCATGCAAATGACGATCATGAATATTCATGATGAAGCCATTACTGCCATTTACGTACTACCAGATAAAAGTTTGTCCCTGAAATATGCACGAGATAATGCACCATTTCCAGCTCAAGACTGTTAGATGCTTAGCCTTATATTACGCTCACCCTATTTTATGTCCGTATTTGATGACTGTCTACTGTACTGTTAATATAAAGTAAATACAAAGAGCTTGTTGGATCTGTACCAGTGTGTGATAATTTACAAACTTTCCACCGTTTTCGGTTTTACCTTTTTTCTGACTTACTAAACTCCATTTTTTCTACTTCACCAGCGAAACTTACACTTCGATTATGACGTCATACGTTCAACAAAATCCATTGATTTTCGAAGTCATTCTTGTTTACTCTTAATTGATTAATTACGTAACACCCGGTGTCGCTGCCAGAAATACAAAAATAACAAGAACTTTATGGCGATGTGTGTCGAAATGGTCACACGAAATTACGTCAATAAGCTCAAGTTAACTCAGTTGGCACAGTGGAGCCTCCTACGTCATCCCGAACTTTTGACCTTGATCACACAGTATTTATCCTTTGTGAACAGCGCAAGGGTTTTCACACTCTTGGTCGGATCCACCAGAACATGGTCTTACAGGTTTATGTCTTTCGTGCAACAAAACCCTTACAATTTCTTCCAACTTGAGTATTGTGACTGTTGTTGTATATTTGACCTTTTGCAGCAAATAGCTATCAAGAGACCTCGGGAATAACTTTCCGTTGCAAGATCATTCACTTTTGGTTGTTCGTGAAACAATCCGAATGTCACCGAATTTATGATTTTGAGAAAAGCGCGCTTGTTTCAATTCTACTTCTAAACCATGACTATTTGGAGGCAAAATAAAAACCTTAGGACCTTTTCCCCCTTAGCTTTCGTCCTGTGAAGCCATAAACGATTTTGTCCATTTCGATACACTGACTAAGTATCCACTTTTATCTCTTCCTCCTTGACGATAATTTCAGCGTTGCTTAGAACGGAAGGCCCTTATCCCTAATTTCACAATTTCGCAAAGGACTTCGCAGTATTCCATTATGCATGAAGGCGTTCTGAATATTGGTCTTGGCACTTTGGCACTGGGTGGGAATAGAATATCATGCTCACTGCTTCTTCATTGTGAAATCTCTTACAAAATATCATTTGATTTTAGAGTGTATACTTAGAGTGAGACATCATCCTGATCAAAAAGCTGCTTATTGCAAAATTGAGCAAAAGACAAAAAAGGAAAAAATTATCCGATACGAAAGAAAAATTTTTCAACCTGAATTGTTCAGCATTCAAGGTGGGCCACCTGAAAAAGCGCGAAGCAGCCATCAGTGAATTTTGATGCTTTGTTTTTGAAGCCTTGCGAGTAGCAGAAGCAGTTTCTATTTGCTCCTGTCACTAAAGGAACGAACATGCATTTCGTAGCAAGATAACCAGGTGTGGCAATCAGATCTGTTCTTCATGAAAAGATAGCAGATTATCTGCCACCTTCCAATTAATTTTAATCCACTCCAGAAGTCAACGATATCGCTGCAGCACACGTTTTCAAAGTCATGGCGTTTTTGAAAGCAATGTAAAAGTTGGATTTGAGCGACGTGGAACTTTGGTGACACTTCAACTATTGCGCTTTATCAGGAAACAAGTAATTCGCTTTTACCTGGCTTGATGTTAGTTTCCGTAACGTCCTGTTTTCATTATGATATGCAGACGATTCTGTGGTTCAGGCAGCAATTCACAAAATGCAAGAACATTTATATTTGAGTGTTTTTTTTCAGATCCTGTCATTTACGACAACTACGACGATGCCACAACAAGTCCTCCGCCATCAGTCGTAACCGAACTCATGGTGCTCACACCAGCTCTCTTTTTTACAAGGAACTGGTTGTGGGTTTTACTTGTTATTCTGGCGATTGTTTTGCTATTTTTTGTCCCCGGAATGATCCTTCAGATCTACTGCAGCAAGTTCTACCGCGCGTACAGGTAGGTGGGTCTCAGTTACTGATGATTTCAGATACGTGAGGGAACAACAAAACTAAAGAAGTGTTTGAGAGAAACTCAGCGTATAGTTCCCGATCTGAGAGAAATTTTATTTAACGGATAAATTGTAGTCGCTGCGCATATTTTCGTCAGTGACGCCTGTAATATCTGCAAAGGGTGAAAGTGGCAGAGGTAGAAGTGGGCGTCATTAACATTGACGTATTGAAGCAAAGCCGCGGAACGAGCTAGCTGCAAGAAACAATTATCAACGCATTTCCACTGTTGTTTCATGCACAGCAATAACGCGCTCGCCGAAACGCGGCACTTCACTCGGTGTTGACAAAATACATGAAAAGCCTCATGTAACGACCTTGTTATTAACGGGGCAAGCGTATTTAATTATTTATCTGGAACGGATTGTTGGATGATGAAGCGGCTTCCCGTGCGTGGTGTCCTCTTTCGTTTATAGTACGCCACATTGACAAGGATATAAATATACATCCGCCATTATCTTTTGAATCCCGTGCGTTGGGGAACGGGCGTTTTAGTCAAGTGTACATACCTTTTAGACAATAAGGAAAGCATGAACGGGAAATCGCTTTAATCTTTTCTGAACTGTTCAAACAAACGATGTTGGAGAAGATTCCTTTACATCTGCTCTATGGAAAAATACATGTACGGCAATATAGCACGGTGTGCTGCTCGGACTTGACAAAGCATTAACTACATCGCCATTTTCATTTCGGCGCACTTCAAAGAGATTTCGCTTTTGATGACTGACGCTGTAATTGCACTTGCATCAGCTGCAAGTCGTTGCAAATACATAATCTGCAGTGATTTGCAGCTACTGCTTTCCGCATGTTTTTTTAAGGAAAATGTTAGGTACCTGGTATGGACCTGACCTGTGGGGTCCCGGTTTGTCTGATTCTAGGAATCCGATGATAATTTTCGCTGATTCTAGTGACCCGGTTTTCAATTCTAAAACACCTTAAAAATACCCTGCTTTTCGCAGTTTTATAAGAACCGGGGTTTTAATGTGGCATGTCCCGACCTACGTTTCGTGCTTAATGACGCTCATTATGACATAACCCACGTTTCGTGCGTAATGACGCTCATTATGACATAACCTACGTTTCGTGCGTAATGACGCTTATCATGACACCGATCTGTAAGACCCGAACATAAGTCAGTCATAATCACCACAGAAAGAGTTAGAAAGCGCTGCAACATGGAAAACATGGATTTCATATAATCTAAGAATATCTCCCTCCATCTTATTATGCGCACAACGCATTCTGTCTTTTGGATGAAGTCTATGATGAACGTTGTCTTGATAAGTAAACGGAAAACAATCAAGGCTTACGACTTCCATTCTTTGCTGAATAGCTTGACTTTCTACAGTGATCAACTGGCTGCCTCTAGAAGCTTTGATACGTGGCTGGTGCGGTCAGCAGTCCGCACCGTGCGGAGCAAGTTGTTGCAGTAGATTGCTCGACGCTTGTTGGCCGAGCAAGGAAATGTATTACTTGGGACGTGCAGGTTTCACATGCACGCTTGGAAACGACTGTTTGGAAATCCGTGAAAGGTTTACCTTCTTGAAAGGAACTTTGATAAGTTAAACTTGTGATATAAATTATTGCGAAACTATTTGTGAAGCTAACTAAACCTCCGAACTATTGGAAAAGTATGGTTTTAATCTTAACAGCTTTTGTGACAAGCACCCCAGAAAGCTGAATTGTCTTTAGAACTTCACATAACTGCAGCTCATTTTTGTCGCAATGTTGGCAAATGCCGTTGCACTTATCTGCTCTACGCTGAAGTATGGAACATGTTGTGGTGATCTTCTGCAAAACGCTTTAAATTGTTCTGTGAAACGTTGTATTTCGAAAATGATTTGGGAGATATTATCAAAAAAAGACAGCATACAGTTGAAAAAAACAATTTTTAACCAGCGGAAAGCCTTAAACATTCATAGTTTACCAATTACCTCCAATAAAAGTATTTGCTGCTTTGCCACTGGTTTAGAATTTGTTCCACAGTACAGCTAAGGCTGTTTATGATTATACCCGGAACTACGTAACTTCGGGTTGAAAGTTTGTGCATGTTAAGTCTTTATGTAAGGACTTGAATTTCGATTTCGAATTTCATATCTTAACGTATGAAGGCTCTGAACGAACTATCTTTTTTCTCACGGAAACGTACAAGCACTTTAGGACGGTGATCAAAACAAATGCAAAAAGCCAAAAGATTAATATTTTGAGCAGCCAGTAAGATCATTAATTCTGATTAAATAAACTGCATTTCTCCAAACCAGAATATCTGCTGGGTTATCATGTCGTAATATCCCACAGCAGTTTGCACAGCTTCTCAGATAGAAGAACGTGCCACTGCCAAGAGACCAAGTGTGGTTCAATGGTTTATCTGTGGGTGAGCACCTGGGAATGATGGAAAAAAGTCATTAGACGCACCGTCCCTGCAAAACAAAAACAACGCTGGAACAACAAATAGAAGACAAAGCGTAATACTCAAAAGTCTTTAAAAATCCTTTAATTATGAAAAAAAATGACGTAGAAGAAGGTATAGAAAGTAACAGCGCATAAGTAGAAATGAGCATAAAAAGCCAAGCTGTACTATCTTTATAATGCTTTGTAAAGGAAATAGAAAAATGTCATACAAAAAAAGCTCAACGGCGTCCCAGATTTTTGAACCACGGTATTTCAGGAGACGTTTTCCCAAAAAATTGAAGCTAATTGCCAACTTTATCCACCTCTTGCAAACGTCACGAGTTGAACTTGACCTACTGACGTGCTGAAGTGAAAAGTTGATAGGAAAACACGCCACAGTAAAAGCTATGCAGATGTTTGCCTTTTTCAAGGTTGTACATATCATTACGTCTGACGAAAGTTTAACTTTTCATTCAGTGAACTTTTTGTGTAGTGCATAATTCAACATTGCCCTTTTTACTCTGTTGTACACAACATTTCGTCGGTTTAAAACTTTTTTCCGCTCCGCCCCAGACACCAAATTGAGTGGGCAGTCCAAGAAAGCCTGCTGTCATTGCACACACCACGATATTTTTTGCCAGTTGCATGGTTAATTATCACAGTTTAACTTTAACTGGGTAAGTGTAGAAGTGGATTGGGCATACACCACTGATGCTGTTAGGCTGGTTTCCATCTCAAGTTGGGTCATATCGAAGGTTTATCCTTTAAGTAACAGTGGTACTTACGGCAATTTTCAGCCTCGTACTGGGCGTTAATTGTTGTGTGAAAGGGAAAGATTCGCGCTTGTCACTTCCATTGATTTGCCACCATGTGCAATTCTCACCACGAAAGTAGCCGCGTGGCCCACGGCCCAGAGTAAGTGGACATTGGCGCCAGCAGACCACTCTTGACACTCTAATGGAAGATATAGCGAGTACAGTGAAACTGTTTTATTTGAAATTGTACCTTTAATAGGATTGGCTTAGTTTGTTACTGATGACCACGTATGTGGTTTCAGAGTAATAAGGGCAACTTACAATAACACACCGACTCACTGCCCTTTCACAGTTCAAATTCAATAGTTTACTGTTTTCTACAAGTTGCGAAAACCACCAAAGGACGTGGAGACATTAAAGTGCCATCAGAAAAAACTGCGGGTACAAAAAGGCAAACTTCAACAAGGAAATCTTTTTATGGTCGGGAGAGAATCGGGGAATCGAACTATCATGATTCCCAGGGAGAATTTTGGCCGAAATTAAAGCAATGCCTTACCGAATGGACTAAAGAAGCACTTCCCCAGTCATTTCGGACTCGGGCATTTTGATTGTTTCCGGCGTTCGTCCTTAGGCACTTTCTCTCACATTGCTGTGCGACGTC
>JGI24159J19872_10003402_pt1 | contig 19793 bp, 19 predicted proteins | sample Ectturendosymbi4_FD_19872 | JGI IMG/M metagenome (IMG submission 19872) | reverse complement strand
GGGTAGGTCTTATTTTTGGAGAAACACGGTAGAAAGGAGATTTCAGCCGTAACTATTTCCAAAATAGAAGAATTCATCAAAGTGGCGTTCAATTAGAGGGTTGCGCTGTATTTATCAACCCTTCCTTTATAGTGGCATTCTATTAGAGGTGGCGTTCAAATAGCGGTGGCGCTCAAATAGAGGTTTTACGGTAAGTTTAAGATTTACAACAAATTTTAAGTACCCTGTATTGTTTTGTTTTTTTTGAAAAACAAAGGTTATTTTAGCTTATTTACTATACTTTCAAGGGCAAATACGTTTATATCGACGCTTCTCCACCAGTCGCAGTGGGCCAAACAGCCCGTCTGAATTCCGAGCGGATGGTTCCGACCAGCAGCGTAGCTTGCCTGCAGTTCTGGTACCACATGCTTGGCGATGGCATAGGCACTCTACGGGTCTGGGTAAATCAGGGGATTCCCGGTACACACAACATCGACGCTAGCAGCAAAGAATATGTCGTTTGGTCTTTGACTGCCGACCAAGGAAGCAACTGGTTAAACGCTCAAGTGAGTCATGACAGGCATCTGTGGTGTGCACTGAAATTAAACAATAGAACGAAGGCTAACCAGCATCGTTGCTTGTGCTGTTTAACGCGTTCATTGGTTTCCGATTTTGTAAAGTCCACATTGCAAAAATCTCCATTATTGCTATATATGGAACGTGGTACTGTTGTTCACCTGGATGGCAGTCTGTTTATACTTATTTTCAGCTACGGTCTCAGATACTTGAAGATCCCACCCTGAAAAGTTTCCTTCGTCGTTTAAAATAAATCGGGAATTTTTCAGGTTCCCATTTCAAGCGTCATCGAGTATTACGTCGTGTTTGAGGCTACGCGCGGTGCGACATCAGGCGGAGATATTGCCATCGACGATATTCTGATCACTGATGGCAAGAACTGTCAAGTACAACCTCCCGAAGCCGATCCATTTACTGATTTGAGCATCGCCAGTTGCAGCTTCGACAAAGACTTGTGCAACTGGGTTGACAGCGACCAAGGTATGCCACAAGTTATATCCTGGTAAAATGAATTTTTTTGAAAGAATAACCCTGGCACCAATGGAGTGCTTTTCATTCGGTGGCCAAAGTCTTCGTGAACTATTTTGATTTGCGTTGTGTACTTGCCAAAACCATACTCCTAGGTTTGTCCAAAGTGTTTTATCACATTGTTTTGTATGCAACAGGACTATTTTATATTTTCGATGATGAAAGCGTGATTAGCCGCTTAAGAGCATCCGGCCTGTTCCATCAACAGACAGACAGACATTTTTATTTAACATCTGAAAAAATCGGATATCAGGGGGAGGAGAATGACCGCAAGATCTTCGAGACATCCTCCCCCGCGAAATACAAGTCGAACTGCACAGAAGACGAGTAAAATCTACAGAATTCTAAGGCCTACATATATCTGCAAAGACGGTGCAGACATAACCACAAGACACAAGCACAAACAAAGAGGACATAAGCACAAACCAGACGCGCTACAACACAATTACAGCAGACAAGCGTAAAAATTAAGTTTTTGTAATATGTGAGGATGTTCAAGTAAATTAAATAGTTTTTCTGTAACCTACAGAATCGAAAATATTTGACTAGTTTAAAATCATTTGGAATTTCATTCTATACTGTGGGTCCTCGAAAAGATGAGTGACTTCGTTCATTAAGTGTCTTAGCTAGCGGAATTTCATATGTTAATTTGGAAGTTTGTCTAGTTTCTCCGATTTTGGTAGTAGTAGAAATGTTGAAACCGTTTATGATATAATCAGGAAAGATATTGTGATAAATTTTGCACGTATGTTTTGCTAATTCATTATTATAAATATCCTTGATCTGTAGTATCCGTGCTAAATAAAATAGATTTCTAAGTGGAATGCACTCTCTACGATTAACTTATAAGTAGACTACGGATAGCTCTACTATTTAACTTTTACTAGACCATCAATATTTGACCAATTAGCTGTAGCCCAATTCAAAATTCCGTAAATTAGATGGGAGTAGACCAGAGAAAAATAAACTATTCCTAACAAATGTACATCAGCAAAAGGTTGGAGTTTGAATAAAACGCTGGCTCCACTAGCGACTTTTTTACCTAAATTTGCTAAGTGGGAGGTCCACGTTAGTTCAGAGTCAATGAAGATCCCCAGGTATTTAACAGAATCTGCTTGGGAGATAATTAGCTGCGAACAGAATATATTCATACTGGGTCTTTGGAATTTATCACCGAAGATAATAAAATTGTTCTTTTTAAAATTGATCGTTAACTTGCTTGCTTGCATCCAGGCTACGATACTAGTTAACTCACTGTTGGCAGATTTCTCAAGTTCATGTTAGATCGCTGGAAAATTCCACTCAAGCGTCAACAGAACCCGCTGGATCTCTGGAAAATTCCTCTCAAGCGTCATTCAACTCCCATACTGCGCGTCCTGAATGATTTGTTTCGATTAACTCTGACCATGTACAGTATGGCCGATGTAGGACACGCTACATATTGAGAAAATTTAACAACCCGTTGATTTTGCCAATTAGTCCGCTGATAACTTAAGTCTGACAATGTCTGCATGTCGTCTACAAAGTTGATCTTGATGCTCTCATTCCTATACTGCATTCGAATATACTTTTTACTGGTGTTTAATACTCCACACCAATCTACTACAAATGCTTTTTGTGTGTGTGCTTTTTTATAAAGAGACATATTTTTTAGACGAATTGGACTGGTCTAGAATATCTGGTACGACGCAATCTCAGGATACCGGACCTCCCGGAGACCACACGAGCGGAAACGGAAAATACTTGTATATTGAAACATCTCAACAGCAGCCGGGCGATAGCGCCATTTTGCTGTCTCCTTGGCTGCCCCCAATGTCTGAAAAATCTTGTTTGAGGTCAGTTGGAAGAAATGGAGTTTGTGGGTGTTGCGGGAGCTGCGCGGTCTTGTTTTTTTATAAACTAATTCAGCTTTCATACCTGATAGTGTATGATAATAACCTTGATAAAATATCCACACTAAGAACCAAACAAGTTTTCTGCTAGACATTTATACTTTACAAATGACATGTACGCCAAAGAAAGAAGCGGTAGTTTTTTTGCCTGCGCAACCAACGGAGGTCCTGTTGTTCAACAAAATTTTGATAACCGTTTTACATGCAGTTGTTTTTTTTTGTGCTGTCTATTAGCTATATTTTATTCTGTCTGCAATATTTCATTTTTTGAGTGTTATACTTGTCTTTTTCATATTTATCATTAGCATTGTATTTCAAAATGAGTAGGAGCTTTGATACTTTTAATCTGCGCTTTGTATAAGAAAATTTAAAATGAGTTACCCACAAACTTCTGATCAGTTTCCGGATGAACAACCTGTTTCTTTTCTACGTAACGAATGCGCTTTTCGACTATGCAGATCTCCTGAAAACGCTTATCCCTATGATTAACGCACATGCACAGTAATAGAAACGTTACATACACGATCCCTCAAATGTGTTTTCATACAACTGATACGTTTGTGCTGACAATTCGCTGTTTGTATAAATGGCCATTACCATTGCTAAGCCTTTTAATGTAGGCCTAACTCGTTTTTTAAAGCTTTTTTTTCACGCTAAATCAAATGTTGTTCGAAGTGATAGCAAAATCTGTTTGCTTAATAGTTTTTGCTTTTTCCGGTAATTAGCAAAAGAATTTTTCTTCCAACAGGTTCTGGTACCACATGTTCGGCGCTTCAGTCGACACTCTCAACATGTACATGGAGTTTTCGCACGGCGACCTTTTCAAAGTCTGGTCTCTCCAGGGAGAGCAAGCGAACGTGTGGCTTTCAGCCTCCTACTCATTGCAAACTTATAACCCGGTGCGCTTGTGGTTCGAGGGGGTCGTCGGATCAAGCTTCTTTGGTGACATTGCCATCGATGACGTCAATCTTGCTTTCGGGCCCTGCCCGGCCGATGTGAGCATTAGAAACAAAAATGCTAATTGTTTCTGGTTTTAGTTTGCAATGCTTTTGGCGTATGTTTAATGGGGTTCACTTTCTTCGAAAGATACATTGCAAACTTTTTTTTATACGCAGCTTAACTCGAGGGCTGATCGTGCAGCAGAAATTTTGACCACGTGCAAATGTGCAGATGTTGTTTCGCTTGTGATTGCATAAAAACAACACATAAGTTAGAATTGTTCCCACTGAACAAATTTGCGCATATGATTAAACCTTCGTAACTGTTTAACAGGGCACTTGCAACTTTGAAGGCGATCTGTGCCAGTGGTCTCAAGCTGACGATGACGTGTTTGACTGGGAGTTTGAAAACAATGGCACGTCAACTCAAGGCACTGGCCCTTCTTTGGACCACACTTACGGATCACAGCTGGGACATTATCTTCACATCGATACTTCAAAGTAATTTTTTGGTGTTGCACCATGTATGAGGCGAAGGTGCTCAACCTCACAAACACATATTTTTGTAGTCGAAGAGTTCAAGGCGACACTGCAAGATTAGAAAGCTTCGTCTATCCTGCCGGCGAACGATACTGTTTTGAGTTTTTCTACCATATGTACGGGTCTTCCATCGGAGCACTAAACATTTACGTGAAACCTATTAGCCAAGGATTGTTGCCGTCACAAAAAGTCTGGGGTGAATCAGGAAACCAAGGGGACATGTGGAGATATGGTTACGTCACTGCAACCGAACGGAACGATGATTATCAGGTGCAGTGATCGTCATCTCACCCATGTTTTCTGGTCATTGCTTATCGAATGTGCTGAAAGTGTCCATTTCTGCTATACTATGTTGTTGTTTAAGTCAACACAAAACTGCTGATTTTTTTATTGCAACGTTTGGGAGCTCTGAACGTTGTCCAATTTTGCTGCTCATTAAAAGTTTTTTTTCTGACATCTACCGAATTACTGGTGTTTTTAAGAGATGAAAGAAAGGGTGTTTTTCAGAATTTCCAACCCACACCTCCTTGCGAAATATATAAGCCGTGACGTTAACTGTTGTTTGAAGAAAATCAATTCATCAGTTTTTTACTTCTCTATATTGTTTTGTGTTGCCGTGTTGCTTTTTGTTGCTGGTGTCAAACTTAGATATATTGAAATGAATCAAGACAGACGTTAATTAAGAAAATCCACCAGGCTATAATGTCCTAATCACCATCATTTCTTATTGCAGAAGCTTAATGCTAGTCTTTCTGACAAAATCTATACGTTTTGATTGTTCTCAGATTATTGTGGAAGGTGTGGCGGGAAGCAGTGATACAGGTGACATCGCACTGGATGACTTGAAAACTGTAGTTGGGGAGTGTGCCCCTCCTGGATGGTGCGACTTTGAAAGGTCGTTTTGCTCTTGGGTCAATATTCTTGCACCTGGTCAGTGTAAATGACACTATATTTATTTGATACTGCTTTTGAAGAACGAAATAACTAAAAAATCTCTGCACCTTTCGTTTGACTGTTTATGATCCAAAAATGTTTGTTAAGTGCTCGGAGCTGTTTAACTTTCTGCGTAAGTTTTTCTTTTTAATTCCAACACTTGCTGACTTTTACAAGCAAAGCTGAAACTAAGCTGACTTTTACAAGAAAAGTAATTTTTTCTTGTTAATGTGGTTATTTCCGGGGATGCGTGTTTTCAAGTTATGATGTATCTAACATGTCAGCATGTGTTTTCACTTAAAATGCGCTTGGTAGAATTGAGCAAAATTGTCATTAAAAAATTGTCACCTGAAACTTCTACATTCTCTTCATACAGATACGGACGAGTTGAATTGGTTGAGAATGTCTGGATCAACGCCAAGCATCGCAACGGGACCCACGGTAGACCACACTACCGGCACCACCAGTGGGTTTTACGTTTACTTGGGTAAGTAAAAATGCAAATCCAATGAAAAACCTGACAGACTCTGCAATGTTTTCATCCAGTAAGATATCGCCGCTTGGTTTTGTCATAGACTAAACTACATGCATTTGATGTGGTTTTAGGTTCTTCGCTTTCCACAGCGAAGCGAGACAGAATGTTTTGATAAAACTGATACAACGAAAATGTTTGCGATTGCAAAGAGTGTTTGTAGCTCGGTTAAATTCTCTACTGCATTGAAATCAGAGCATACTTGTCACATCCTGTTGTGCGAAAGTTCAATTTTTTTGTTACGTCCTTTAAACAAATTTTGTAGCTAACGAAATAATCGCATTGCAGAAGCAAGTTCTGGAGCCAGTGGATACAAGGCCTGGTTGTCAAGTGCCTCCTACGAAGCCACCACGGGCAGTGACTCGGGGGGAAAATGTCTCGTTTTCTGGTACCATATGTTTGGAAACAATGTCGGATCTCTGAACGTTTACGTGGCACACGATCAGGTTCGTGATCGAGTTCATCTCAGCTGCGTCTTGCTTCGTCTGTACTATGTTGACATTCTGTTATTCGCTAATTCCAATTTTTTCCGGGCGGTAAAAGACAACAGACATATTTATGTTTTGCACGCCTGCATAATTTGTCATCATCGCGCAGTGATGAAAGACAATCGTGAACAAGCATTGTTGAAGCTTTTATGCCGGATAGTCCCTGTATAGTTTCTGCTTGATACCGAGAGCTTTTCTGAACGAAATAAGTGAGGTTGAAAGCTTGGCTGCGTTCAGTATGACTTGCGCGCTTTTGCAGCACACGTTGTCACTGGGCGAAGCGATTTGGTCGAAATCCGGTGATTACGGCGACTACTGGCTTGGAGCAGCTGTCAACGTAACCTCCTCACAACGTTTCTTTATCATTTTCGAAGCTGTCAGAGGTTCAGCACATAGAGGTATGCCTCTTGAAATACGGGAATTTCTATCAGATGTCAAGCTACTTTTCGTTGTATGCGTTTCAGGCGACATTTCCATCGACGACCTTCAAGTGTTCGACTACCCCTGCTCCGATGAACCCCTTCCGACATTCCCACCCATCGATGCCCCAACACCTGCCCCGACCCCGTGGGACTGTGATTTCGAGCTAGGATGGTGTGACTGGACCAACGATGCAGACCAAGCGCTGAACTGGACAAGGCAGCAAGGACCGACACCAAGCACTCTTACCGGGCCAACCACAGACCACACTACGCAAAGTGCAGAAGTAATTTTGTGTCAGAGTAAACTTTTTGGGTGACCTTCCAGTTATTGATTGTAGAAAAACGGGAATAGTTAGCGAAATGTTGAGATTTTAAAGAAAATAACCGCGCTTAATAGAGTTGAAAGTAACACTTTAACCTACTGATCGTGCAAAAATTCTTTGCGTTAAAAAACTTCTAATAAACTTACGTGTCGCTTACTTTTCGTTTTATTAACTTGCTTTCTATAACGTTTTGAGTGTTAACCATCTAAATTTTTGTGAATAAACGCATAGTAAGGATTTGCTATATCAGATCCTTAGCGCTTCTATGGACAGATGTTTGGTACATATTTTGCAGTATTATTAGCCTTGTGCCGTTTAGGGCTGGTACGTGTTCGTGGACATGGACTATGTCGGCGAAAACTCACACAAGAACGACCCGGCCCGACTGGTCAGTCCCACTGTTACTGCCACCAACGAAGACGGACTGTGCCTAACGTTCTGGTATCACATGTACGGCGACTACGTAAACGAGTTGCGCGTATATGTTCGCCAGCGCGATTACGAGTCGGCGCCGCTGTGGTCGCGAACCGGCACTCAGGGACAAAAGTGGAATTATGGCCAAGTAAGGGTGTTTCGGTTGCCATCTGTTGAGGATTCTGGGATATTTTTGATAAATAAAAATTCTTGTCTGCGCCATTAAGCATGCCTTCGTTGGTGAAATACTTACCAGCGTGGTCCATATTGTCCTTTGAAAACCTCAATAAACTTCTACACCATCTTTCTGAGCAGCTCCGTTTGTGTTCAACCCTTCGCAGTAAAAAATAGTTAATTCATTTTAATCTTTGGATAATCCTCTTTACAAGTTGATTAAACGTATATAAGTTATATAACTGGTGTTTCAGAAGGTCTCAATTAACCTCAGCCTTTCAGTCCTTGAATGTGTTGCTTATTTTTTACAAGACGTGGGAATGTACGAAAACAAATGATATATTGCAAATTGAATTTTGTTTAGCGGCTAAGTGGGATAGTCGGCTGACCACGTGCCACTAAAGCTGATAGGCTGGGTTCAATTCTTGACGGGGTCTTAGGGAAGACTTGAAAAATGATACTTGCGGTCAGTCCAACCTCGTCCTCGGCGTTATGAGTGGGTGCAAGGAAATGGTTCACGGGCGGTGCTGCCATTGTCTCACCACCAATGCAACATTCACTGCGATAGTAGCCGTGAGGCCCTGGAGATGGGGACAGCAGCTCATTAGTGAGTCGCGGCACTCCAAAGGGAGTACAATAATGAAGTCGAACCTCAATTTTCTTCACCTTTGCTCAATCTATCGCTTAAATCTTGTCTTTAGTGTGCCGCGCCAACAAAAAGTAAGCAAATGAAGCAGCGCGTAAACCGCTCCACATCAGTAATAGTTGATTTGCAAATTTTCAGCCTGACCTAATTTTACTCTTGTCTACAGGTGCATATGAGGAGAGCTGGTGATTGGACAGTCGTGTTCGAGGCGCTCCGGGGGTCGAGCTACAAAGGGGATATCGCGTTGGACGATATCAGGTTTTACGTCGGCAGATGCCCCACGTCTGGCGTGTGCGATTTCGAGGAACCGGCGATATGTGGGTTCGAGCACGACCCAACCGCTGATTTCAACTGGATCCGCAATCAAGGAAATACGTCGACGCAGAACTCTGGTAATCTAATTGTTTTGCTTGTTGAAATAATTGTGGTTTGATACAAATACGTTGGAAAATTGAAAAGCTCAGGTGGATAAGTGCGAGGTTCAAAAGACACGCGGTTGATTCTTGTGTACGTAATGTTTCTGCAGGACCAGCTGTTGATCACACAACTCAGACAACAAACGGATATTACATGTACATTGAAGCAAGCACTTCCGGTTTGATCGAAGGGTCAAAAGCAAGGCTTATCAGTCCATTGCACCAGGCCTCTTTGCAGAAGTGCATCATATTCTGGTATGTGTGTTTTTTGTTTTTATCATATAAACGACCTGTTTATCATGAATTTGAGTAACGGCTATTGGCGGAAAGCCTAAGAATATTTGCTTCTTGCCTGGGTGGTTGAGGTTATGGATCTTGCTCAGCAAGCGCTGTGACGACTCAGTCAGTGGCTCTGAATCGAACACACAACCCTTCGATCGAGAGATGGACACTGCCGCTGAGCTATCGACAACAAAACTATTCAACTTGCGTAAACAATGCACGGAGTTGCTGTAGATTCTTGTTGCAAACAAAACAGCCACAGTAATCGAAAACATTATTTTATTCAAATTTTACACCTTTCTAACTGTTGCATTTCATTTATTGCTGATGATGGCTCACGCATAAGCCGAAACGTTGGATAAAATAATGTTTTCGTTTGTTAAGGCTGTTGTGTTTGCAATAAATATTCAACTTGCGTTTGACATGGTGTAATGCCACACAGCTATTACCGCACTCTGCGTAGTATTCTTATAATGTCGTCAACAACTGTTACCTTGTAGTGGTTTGAAACGCTGAGGGGTAGATATGAAATATTTTATTGATACTGGCATTTCAGTCTGAGGCAACACTGCTTGAGACTCAACACGTACTCCAGTACACTTTTCGGTGGAGCGCTTCTGAGAAAATGTAGATACTCGCTGCTTCTCTAGCTGCGAAAGCATAGAAGCAGTTTTCTACTTTAAAGGTATCACATGTACGGCAAAGCGATCGGCACGCTGAACTTTTGGACGATAGAAGAAGGCGTCCCGAGCTCCTCTCTCTGGTCCCTATCTGGTAACCAAGGCAACATGTGGCGACGAGCTTCTGTGCCTTATCAATCCATTGTGCCTTACCAAGTAAGAAAAAATGTCTTTACGGGGTGAGGTAAACAATTATTTTAACACGCAAAGAGTTGGTAAACCTTATTTAGTTTCGAATTCCACGATTGCTTTTGACAGATCCATGATTTTTTCGTCGATTAGCACAACAAAATATTCAACCTTGAAAGTTGTTGCGTTTCCTAACAGTCGTTAGAAAAACTACCTTTCCATTACTCTCCAATACTTCCTGTAGCTACATAGTCAACCTGCTGAACTGTATCTTACGTTTGCTAACATGTTTTCGTTCTGCATGTGTTGCAAATTTGTTCCCTTATTTCGTCGTCCGGGTTCCAACTGTTTTGCCTTACTTTCTTCTACGTGTGGTGGCGGCTGCTCAACATTCTTCTTATTTTTTCAAAAATGAATGTACGACGCAAAATGTGAAAAAGCTTTGCGCTGACAGGTGAAGTTACGCTGAGCGTTTTAACGAGTAGGACGTATACTTTTGTAAAATTGTGGCTATATACCACTGTTTCTTGTAAACAAACAAGAGTCTGTAATAGCAACATGCTCACTGTGAGGGACCAGGTTAGGAGTGTTAAGTTTCCGAGTTTATCAAAGGTTTTCTTTGCGGCGTTCTTGTCACTTCCGCATATTTAACGTAATATAGCGCCTGAATTCGCAGCTCACTTAACATCCAAACAAAATGAGGTTAACTGGAGAAACGGTCGTGAGTTGCCGAGGAACAATTTTTGGGACAATCTGTTGACCCACGAACCTTGTTTTCAATAGAAATCAAACATGTTTTGAATAAGCACTAGGGTGGGGGCGACCCCGATTTGAAACGTTTCAAACTTACATTTTATACTTCTAGATCGTGTTTGAAGGAGTGAGGGGAGTGAATGTTGCCGGAGATATATCTATCGACGACATTGAGATGCGTGATCAAGCTTGTCAGTTGCCAGGTGAAAACCGGAGCAAACCGGTTGAAGCTTTACAAACACCACAGGTGCAGAAGATGATGTATTCAGTTAAGATGTTTTGTGCAGGAACATGCGACTTCAACTCTGACATGTGCGGCTGGACAAACGCGGTCGACGACGATTTTGATTGGTCGATGAACAGCGGTCCAACCTCAACTAATAACACCGGACCATCCGCTGATCGGACTGGCAATGGTAGGTCGCCTACCCTGCGCGGAAACAATAGTTTTTACATATCGGCTGTTGGCGGTTTTGTTCGCCGACCTTTTTATTTTATGCAGTGAAAACATGTTTTTTTCGTTGATTTGCAAAGGTAAGTTTTGTTTAATCACCGAATAGCCTTGTTACAATTTTTGAAACAGAAAATGCTTTGAATATATGGCATGTACGAAGGTACAAAAGAAAAAGCATGTTTTTCAGGGAACTACATGTACATCGAAACATCCGATCCAAGGGATCCAGGAGAAAAAGCTAGACTCGTTTCTGAGGTGTTCACAACGAGTTCGGGAAGTGCGGACAACTCGCACTGCATCACGTTTTGGTAATTCTTCCCCACTACTTTTTGTCCGAATGGTATTGTTCGTATCGCGTGGTTCGTGAACTTTTTGCTTGTTTTCAACAGGTACAACATGAAAGGCAAGACCATGGGATCACTTGAGCTTTTTGTCATATTCGGGGAATACCCCGGTCAGCAACAGAGCGTTTGGAGCAAAAGTGGAGACCAGGGGTCAGACTGGCACTTTGCTGAGGTGAACCTCATTTCTGTCTGAAACTGGCAATAAACGGAAGTAGCGTTTATGTGCTAGCAGCGTTAACCACTTTTCTATGGTGTTTCATTGAAAGCAGTTTTCTCTCAACAGCTTATTTTTTGCTCCTGTAAATTTGAGGCACTCCCATCGTAGTTTTACAATCTGGTTCGAACACAGCAGGTTAAAGGTTCTTCATCCTGATGTTTTATTCAGGCACCCATCGCCACTTCGAAACAGTTCTACGTCGTATTCGAAGGAACAGTGGGGTCAGGCGTAGGAGGAGACGCCGCTATTGACGACATTCTTGTTTGGCCAGGTGAAGTAGTAGCTCAGGTTTTTGGTCCTTGCTGATTACGTCGTATAAATGAAAGCTGTCACGTTATTCGTCACCGTTTCCTTATGAACGTTTCTGTACATTAATGGCAAATAGGTTCAGGGCGTGCTTATTTTGCATAGCGTTAGCACTGTCTACTTCTCAGGTATTTGTGTATCTGTTGAACCCCCGAGTCAAGTCAGCTGTGGAGGTAGCGATGACGTCATCCTCAGCACGGAGGTTTGCAACTTCGCCGTTGGTGAGAGGATCTTTATCGTTTTGTGGCCTTGAACAGCGTAAACTTAAGTGAATTTAAGCGCAAAACAACGTTTGCACTAAGTCTGCGCTTCTTATTGAAACCTTGCGACGCCGTAGACATTACTGAAAAATACGCATTGCCTTGTGCAAAGTAGTGCGCAAGCCATGTATCAATGGTAATGGTGATGCGTTTGTTCAATTGCGTTAAGTTATTGCTCCTTTGCTGAGCAGAAAAAAATTTGAGTGAGAGCTGCGTTTTGCGATCATAGATAGTTTACGTATTCGTATCTGACGTGCAGTAGACGGTCGAAGTGGTTTATGAGAAAAATGCATTCAACCCCAGCTGTTCTGTATTTCAATGCGAAGGTTGCATTTCAGTTTTCTGGTAGAATTTAAGTTACCACGAACTTTGGTTGTATTTTCTTTAAAAATTTTTGCTTTGCTTTCTTCGCTAGAAGCTGGTTAGAGCCTGTGGAGACAATGTTATTACGGCTATATGTTGGTGTAAGCTATGACGTGCTATTTCCACTGAGTGAATTTTTTAATTTTTTCGAAGTCATATTACGTGTGTTACGGCAGTTCATCTAAACTATCCGGCCAACGCTTTCGGCAGATTGTCCAAACTCCTGGGATGAGTCAACATGTGGCGCTTGCACGTTTGAAACTGGGCAATGCGGATGGTCGGATGTGTCCAGCGGCTCGTATGCCTGGATCAGAGACAGAGACGGAACATCTGGAATAAACACTGGCCCTTCGTACGACCACACCCTGGGGCGTGTCGATGGTGAGGGGGGAAGAACGTTGCTGAACGTAAAACCCAAATATCTTCCAAGACACGGATTGGATTCGACCGATATTTTATATTAGTTCGATTGGGTCTTAACAGTCCCTATTTATTTGGCTAAAGTGTTGTACGCCCTTTAACAAGTTCAGATGTTGTTGGTGTAGGGTTGCTGGTGTCAGCAAGCAATGAACTTAATGTTATTAGTTAAGTGGCGGTTACCGCAGCAATCCGTCTTAGATCGTTAGTGTGTTCCTTTTATTTATTCCCGTCCACATTAGGTTTACTTTTGCAGACACGTTCTCTGCAAACGCCTCCAAAGCATCTTTTCGATTTACAGCAAAGAAGACCGTTTCGGTCCCTATAGCGTTCCTGCTGAACATTCGAACGGACTTTACTGGTGTTTTTGTGGCTAAAACATTGAATCACTTGTTTCCGCAAGCATAGGATCACTTTCTTAAGCTCAGCGTAATAGTCAAATTATTCTCGTACGACGCATGACTAGGAATTCGGTGCCCAACAGGCGTTCCATGTTTCAGGTTATTACATGGCGGTTGAGGCAGTCAATGGTGACAGGCGTGAGGAGGCGATCATGCTTACCCCGACGCTTCGCGATGCAAGCACTACCTGTCAAGTATGTATCATTAACAGTGTTTTTCGCCTTTCCTGCAAATTGTATGAACAAGACCAAGCTGTTCAAGTTCTGATTCAGCACTGCTGAGCCTGGCTGAACGGTGCTAGCTGCGTATGTTCCAATGCACCAGGTTCCTTGAAGCCTGTTTAATATGGTCCACTTCAGCCTAAGCATTAATGAAATTGACCACGTCTTGGCTTATCTCAGCTGAATTTACAGGATTTGAACGTATTTTCTTTTTCAATCAAAAAGTTTTTTGATTAGATAATTCCAAGCCTCCCTGACTTTCAAGCAAGTTCTTAAGATTTCTGGAAAGGTCGCTTCAACGTTACCTGCGCGTTTTTGTGGTACACCTGAACATAAATATCAATTAAACCTCTGTCGCTATCGTGAGCTTGCGATTGGTCGCAATTCGTTTTGTTTTGCTGGCAGCTTTGTCAAAAAGTAGAGATTGATTTTATAGTATTAAATTTTAACTCATTGCAGGTTCGCTTTTACTACCACATGTATGGGTCGGGCTTCACAGAGACCTTGTCCAACCCTAACCCTGGCGAGCTTCGGATGCTTATCAAGCTTCCCACCAGAAGCTTTACTATCTGGCATCGAAGTCATGATGATGGCGATGAGTGGGTCGAGGCTAACGTGTACATTGGTGAGTTGTGCATGTTGTGATTTACGCTCTAACTGAAGAAGCAAGACTTCGTTGCGGTATCATAAATTGCAAAAGACTGCGTACACTGGACCACTGGAGAAGTTGACGATATCAAAAACTTTTAGCTTTAACTTTTTTATTTAGAGATTAACGATTTAGATGGTTTTCCTTCAGTCATAAATTCCAGGAAGCTGTAACTTGCAACGCATAACACTGCTTGTTTGCTGATTGTTTGTACTGTCCACAATCTTAACACATCCTTTCCTGGTCTCGTTATATGATTACATGTGGTTACAGGCGCTGCAAACTTTATGTGTAAGTTTGACCTTGAACAAAAATATTATTTGCCCATACGCCAATATTGAAGAAGTGGAAAGTTGTTAGAAATGGTATATTTTGTAGTGCGTTTTTTCCAATTTGAAAAAGTTGCTGTGTGAAGGCACTTTCGCCTCANATTTTTGTGTGTTTTTAGGACGTGTTTCCGAGATTTTCATCCTCTCCTTCCAAGCCACGCGCAGTTTCAGCGGTGTCGGAGATTTAGCGGTCGATGATTTAACTTACATCAACTGCGCGCTACCCACCATCGCCAGCAGCGGTTGTGGCACAGATGAGTGGTGGTGAGTGACAAAGTTAACTTGATTCATGCTCGCAAAACATTTTGTGCCTATGGCGACAGAATCTTTCTGCGAAACCAACTGTATAGCATTGCATGCGGTTGATTTTTTCCTTTTCTACATTTTTGTATGATATGTTATGTGCAGTAGGAGCCTAAAATCTTTCTGCCTGTTTCAGGTGCGCTCGCCAGTCTTGCATCCCCGTCAACAAGCGCTGTGACTTGACTGACGACTGCGGTGACATGAGCGATGAGGCATCCTGCGCCTCCTACACTCAGTGCGACTTCGAAAATGGCTTCTGCACTGGTGTGTATATGGGCATTTTGACGCGTTGAAGGCTGCGTAAGGCTGCTTTTTCCTCAGCATTTGTTGATGGCTTAACCCGACCTGTCTTGTAGATAGCGATCTATCATAACATTTCCGACTTCCTGTTGCTTTTCGGCCGTCTGTATATGGAGTATACATGCTTCTCTTAAGTCTAATGAATGACTAATGAGTTTCGTTAAACCTAAATGAAATCCTGCCCACTCATCGACTACACGTTAAAGATAAAGCGAACCTTTCAAATTCGTCATGGTTTTCCATCTGCACAGGTTACAATGTTGGACTGGGCACAATCGACTGGGAGCTAAGGTCAGCTGACACGCCGCACAGCACCGGCACTGGGCCCAGTCGTGACCACACGACCAATACAGATGCAGGGTGAGACGGAGCAATATGTATGCAGAAAAACTGTTGTTAGTACCAGTCCGGGGCAAATAGCGTTTGTTTCGTTTCCTCCCACTCGCGATTAAAAAGCGTTAATGTCAGACTGTTATAACATTTTATCGAGGTTGACGTGAATTTTTCCGCGGTTGCTTCACACTCGCAATATATGAGGAAAATGACTCACATCAGAAGTTTGCTAGATGTCCATTTTACTTATACTTTTGAAAATTAAATTGCTCAGCTGAAAACCGTATTCATGTAGCAGATGACGGAACCGCCCATTTCGAAGTAGCTCGAAAACTTTCAGCGCTTGCTTTGTCTGAGATCTTATTTTTAAATAAGCAATTTCACCTGTAGGCTGATAACCTGATAAAGAAATCGAATGTGCTCTTAAAAAATTCGAAGCCAATGGTTGTATATCGATTTTTATGTTCTTTTTACACCAAGGTGTGTCAGTGGTTGATATCTGGACTGTCTTTGTGAACACAAAAACAAAAACAACCGCTACAAATCTACCATGAATTGTTCTAGCACTTTCACCACCTGTAACGATTCTACATCAAATCTGAATTACTACAGCAAGCAAGCGTTTTGCTTTCTGCGCAGACACTACTTGTACATGAATGCCGCGAAGCCCAACTCTGAAGGAGACACGGCTTGGTTCGCATTCCCAACGATAGCCGCCACAGGCGGTTCAGGCGCTTGTCGGATGAGGTTCTTTTATCATATGTTTGGTCGCCACGTTGGACAACTCAACATTTATAAACGCACTGAGGTAACAGCATTCGAAACTTAAATTCCTCTTTTTTCGAAGCTTAATATATGCAGAGGGCCGCCCAAATGCCTGTGCACTAGTCGACGCATTGGGGTGGTTGTTTTATTAATGCAATGGCCGATTGAGCACCAATTGTATCACGGCTAGTAGAATTTTTATCTCTGCTAGGTGCTTTGAACTGGCTGCATGTGTTGGACAAGGCAAGAAGTCTTTTTTATCTTATTAGTTGCTCTTTTACGCACATTGCGGTATATGCGTTGGGACAAGCAAGCACATGTTTTTCAGGACGGTGGTCCACTGACTCTGCTGTGGTACCGACGTGAGGCGCTGGCGGTCGATTACTTCGCCAGAGCAGAAATAACGCCTGCCGACAACAAGAACTTCCAGGTGCGTTGATCTTTGCAATTTCGCGACGGACTAACTACTTGTTGATATCGTCAAAAAAAGCAAAAACTGCTAATTTTAGTGCCGCTTCGAAGCGTAGCGTCAGATTTTTGTGGCGAGTCACGTGCGATGTGGCCAGTGGCCACCCCGGCACTCGGACTCCTCGGTCTTAGCCCGAGTCTTCGATTGCGATTTACATTGTACAATGCGAGCTTGTTTACTTTGTATATTTGTGCCACTACCCGCTTCATTAATTGAGGTTGCTAACTCGGACTCTTTTCATAGGGCCCTTGTCAGCGTTCATACATTTTCGTTCCATGTCGGCCTTTCGCGTTCATGTTGCAGGTGACCTGAATAAAAAAATGTCGTTCGTAGTAGGCGTTCTCTCAACTTCGTTCGCTCGCCCACACGCTTTACTCGGACTCATCCGTTAGAGCCCGAGCTACCCTTTGCAATAAGTACTTTTTAAAGTATAAATTCAGATCAGACTGAATGTTTTTTGAAGCAATGAACTTGCATAGAACGTTGGATTTGAATTCCATTCAAACGGACAGTTCTCATTCGAGAATAATTTCAAACGAACGATGAATTTCCCAGTAACTCGGGCTCATATGAATGAGCGTAGCACGCAGATGACTAACTGGCGTTATCATTTCTCTGTGACGTACGTTACGTAACAATGGACGAGTTCTGATCAGAACTTCTGATAGATTGCTGCGTAACTAACGTCACAAAGCAACGATAGTGTCAACCGGAAAAGCAAGAGGAGATTTCAGTGACGCAAGCCTTGAATGGTTGCATTCAGTGTCAGTCAGAGTAAATCGCATGATGAGCCCGAGCGACGCTGTTGACCTGGAGTCGCTCCTGGATGCAGTAATTGCCACCAGCATTTGCAGATGCGTGCTTCTAATTCCACCCGGTGTGGTTTGATTAGAAAAATGTCTGGCGTGAAAGTTCCCTTGTTTCGCAGATTCTTATCGAAGGTGTCGTTGGCAACGGTCACGAGGGTGATATCGCGATCGATGACATTACCTTCACTCCAGAATGTGTCTTCGACGGCAGCGACCTCCCGCCCGGCACCACACCGGCCCCGACCGCCTCTCCTTGTGCATTAGAACATCAGTTTTACTGCGGTGAAGGCGCCGTATCTTGTGTCGATTCTGCTCAGGTATACACATTAAAATTGCCATCCACTTGCTGATGTACTCACTTTCTACAACGATTTTGTTGTTAAGCGCTTGTTTTGTAGTCATTGTTGTTTGTCATGTTATCGATTGCTAGGTCTACTTTGAAATTGTCGCACGTGGTCCAAAACGATAAGCAGTTGCTTTGAGTGATAACGATATGCTGTTTGTGTTCGACTGGCCAGAGGGAAGCTTTCATAAAATTTCTAAGTGTGTGGGACTGCTCCAAATGCTTTGCTGTCCAGTTATTGTGGAAGTAGTACTATTAGGAGCGCTCTAACTTGAAGGAATTCCAAACGATGTTGGTCGGTTTCTTGCTTTCCAATAAAAACTTATTTAGAGCAAAAAAACGACAAACAAACATCATATTATAGAGCAAAACAAAAGAAAAGAACAACTAACGCGCTTCACTCATTCAATACTGTGCATGGTTCGTTTGAAACACTGTGGAGAAAGTTCTTTTATCACTTGTGAATTATTGTTTTTGCGCCTGGTCTTCAACCATCATGGTCCACTCCTTATTGCTCAATGAAAGACTGCATGCATGAAGACGAATTTAAGTTTTCGATTTGATGTAAACCAATAACTCAGCGGTTCAAATTGCTACATATATTCTAAAGCTCAAGTCACACGAACTGCTAACTTTTAGCGGTAACGTTGCCTAGCAAAGTGACAGAAACTATGTCACTGAAACGTTTCGTCAACACTAGCGTACGGAAGGGGGGTCAGGGCCAGATTAAGGGGGGGGAACGGGGGCAATTGCCCAGGGCCCCCCGCTGCAAGGGGCTCCCGGTGATGAAATTTATATGTTTCAAATAACATACTCGTTTGAAAAATTCCGTGATTCAGAAGCGATACAAGAATATAACTCTCTATTATATTCCTATGTTGCGTTAAGTGCAAGGGACAACAGCAATTGATTTCTCTACAAGTTTGACTGTCTGCCAGTTTTAGTAATCGCAATTGAATAGCCTAGAAGTATTTTCGGTTTTGTTCAATACAGATATATTTGATTTCACTGGTAACGTTTTCCTAATAATCGTTCTTCTGGCATGGGTATATGACTCTCTACTCGTGCATCACGCCTATTGCACAAATGTCACGTAAACATTACTATTTGTGTGCTAAAGCTAGTTGTTGCTGCTGTTTAGTATCAATCAATGTTGCCACTGGGGTCAGTCTCGTTAACATCAGATTGTTGCCTTTTTTAGCATCAGATAACATCAAATTTTACGCTACACTTTCATATAAGCTAAATGCTTCTATTAACAAATCTAACAAAGCCCGATTACCCTCGTTGAATCCGAAACAGAGCGAAATATCGCCAGTGGAGAAGTCGTTTATAATTTACGTAAAATGTTAGTCTCAACGCAGCGAAGAGAGTCTCTTTAGTTTGAAACGATACCCAAACACACATTAGGGTCAGTGGCTTAACTGGCAGGGGGGAAAAGGGCGACCGCTGGAAAGCTAAATGTAAAAACTGGGCCTCCTCCAGTTGACATTTTTATATTTAGGATTCTTTAGATTGTTGTTTTTTTGCGTTTTTCGTGGTGATTTCGCTTTTTATGTAGCACAGACATCCAGAGATTCACCGTCTTTCTCATCTTCTTTTCTGAGTTTTGGTTAGTGGGCCCCCTAAAGTGACCAGTGGGCCCCTTTCAGCTAAGATTTCGAGCCTGGGTCAAACGTCTCGTTACGCCACTGATTAGGGTGAGAGGTTCATGAATCTAACTTATTTTCCTCCTAAAATGAGAGGAAACGTGAAAAAAAACAACCTTGCCAACATCAGATTTGTCGACAAGACATCAGAAATTTATCTGAGAACATCACATCTGATGTCATGTTAAAATATCAGAAGTGGCAACACTGGTATCA
>JGI24159J19872_10003401_pt1 | contig 19796 bp, 16 predicted proteins | sample Ectturendosymbi4_FD_19872 | JGI IMG/M metagenome (IMG submission 19872) | reverse complement strand
AACCTTACTGGCTGGATCTGCCCCTGAAGTATGGCGGTAGCCTTTCATCGGTGTAGAATTAATACAGTATACATCAAAGGTCACGAACGTAGTGCTCGCGGGCACCAGGTCGCCCGCAAGGATCAAGTAGGTGGCCCGCGGGCCTGTTTTAAAAATAACGTTAGCATGATCAATGTGTTCACATTAACGAATATCAATGCTAAAATAATTGAAGGTAAAATGAGCAAACTAGTAACCCTTGTGTATCAAACTAGTAACCCTTCGCATTAATTGGTAGCCAAGAGGTAGCTCGCAGTTTCAAAAAGGCTGGTGATCCCTGATGCATGACCGGCGCAACATGAAGACTAGCGGAAGCATTAATCGCATGAAGTGAACAAGCGAAAACATTAGATGAAGGTGGATACCTATGAATAAACGCACGCAAATGCTTTCTAATCAAGGCACCAACGTCTTGACAAAATGATGAATCTGATGCCGACGAACAGTCGCATTACTACGCGAGATGCGACAATCGACAGACGTGTTGTAAGCTCTGTGCAGTCGTTTTGTACCAGACTGTCTACACTTGTTGCACAAAATATGCATGCATGCCTTGGTATGTAGTAGGCACAAAAAGAAGTGCTTTTAGCAATACAATACCTTCTGTGAACCTGCTTGCATTGCAGCTGATCGAGTAAATTCATTTTCTCTGGATGTCATTGTCGTCTTTTGATGAGTCGTGAAACAGCAGCCCAAGATATTTGCTTTTTCAGCAAACTCAGTATGTACGGCATTTGATTGAACACTTGCTGCTCTGCTATAAACGTGTGGTTAACCTTTGACCCAATATATAGAGTTAACTGCAACAACTCATGTGTCTCGTGCATGGTTTTAGCGGACCCTGTTTCCGTCATTGCCAGCAGCAGCCGGGAAAGAAACCTTGCGACCGATTGAAGGGTTGAAATATTTAATGCCAGGCACGTGTTTGTTCAGCTAAATATGGAATTCGAAAAACGTCTTTTGTTGACCGATCCTGTTAAGTGCGTTTAAACTTGTGACATCGTGATGGAAAGTCGGTGTGTGATGGTGGGAGGGAAATAACGATGACTTGTTGAGGCTCGAAAAGCTGACTCATTAAAATGTAAATTGGTTTGTTGTGATAACATGGATAGATGGCCAGGAAGAAACTCTAATGAGCTGATGAGGAAGAACATTTTCGCGATAAGTTCTTTTCAAACACATACTTTTGAACTCAGATGTGTTTATTTTCAAGAACTTCGTGGAAAATGTCAGTTGTTAAAATTAGGATTCTCAGATGAAGAATGTTGAACTGCATTTTGATTTATGTTTGTTTTAAACAACCGGACAATTGTTTCATCCATTTGATCAGTTGAAAAATGTTTTTGGTCATATTTTGCACCTTGAGTTGTTTGTGTTTGAAGTCGGTCAGGATGAACAGTGGTTTAACGCATAAATGCCTTCGTCGGTTTTTCACCAAATGATGTTTATGGGTTAGTGTTTAGTGCAGGAGTTCCCAACCTTTCTCTGACCATGTACCCTTTCAGCATTCCGACAGATGAACGCGTACCCCTAAAATTTCTTATTACACAATATTTTAGCATGATTAATCATAGATATATTCAACAATAAGCATATAATGGCTTTTGAAAATAATATTCACTGATATATGTATAAATAATTGGAAATAAAAGGTATGCAAATATATATTTCGCTTCTATTGCTAACCTCAAATGTGGATGTCTATACCAGCGGAAAAAAACGAAAACACTCCAAAAAACGCAGAAAAACAACAACCTAAAGAATACTAAATATCAAAATGTCAACTAGAGGGGTCCCAGTTTTTACATTTAGCTTGCCAGGGGGGCGCTCGCTCCCTTGCGCCCCTTTCAGTTACGCCACTGCCCCTAGGGGTACATGTACGCCAGGTTGAGAACCCCTGGTTGAGTGGTTAGTGCCAGCAGCGAAACGGCGTCCTCTGCAAGTGGAAATATTTTAGTTTAAATCCGGTGATCTGTTTCAAATCAGTGGAATTTAGTTCTTCAGTTCTTCAACCACTTTTTTTCAATGAACACTGCACTTCATTTTTCATGAAAATGGAATCTTTCCGGGGCTTGTGTGTGGAGGAGGAGTTTATTGTGTTTGTTTGTTGCCGATGAAGAATTTTTGTGGCAAAATTTCACGAACGCAACATTTTTTTAAAGTTTTCTGCACAAACTATTTGTTGCAATATGCGTTTTTTAAACAAAATGCAAAAAGTTTTTCACGAGTTTCAAGGGTCTGGAAAAAATCGAAGCCTGAATTTGCAGTTTTCCACTTTTCAAAAAAGATTAAAAATAACCTGATCAGAATAAATGAACGATGACGTATAACATTGATGACGTAAGCGGTGTATTGATGGCACAAGCGGGGTTGGTATGGTTGGGTGCATGTAATGGCTGTGGATGACTAAGCAGGATTGATATCTTGAAACGGTGAACTCAACAAATTTCAAATTGATTACGTTTGTCGCTCAAGTAAAGATGGCTGCCGATCGAAACGCTCCTTGAAATCAGATGTTGTTTGTGATTTTTTTTCAAACCTTGTTCTCATTTTTACCAAAACCTCAAACGAGTCGCGCGTCGCTTCCTGTGCGCATCAAACAACCGCGCGGGGCAAGTGCTGCATGGGAAGTTGTTAAAATTCCGAAACGGAGCATGCTGGCTGCCAAGTTCACTGCCCGTCGTTCAGCAAAAGATCACTCGCCCCGTCCGACGCTATTTATTCGCCGCTGTGCCCAGTCAAGCGTGCAGTAGATGCTGAAAGGATCGAGAAAAAAGCTTCTTGCTCGCCGCTCGTCGATTGTCCTGTGCCAGCGCAGCGGCAATGGAAGGCGGGGAGTGTTGGGAGGGATAAGCATCTGTTCAGCTTCATGAAAAGCTCTTTCAGGGTTGCAAGAAAATTGATTTTTGTTTGTCAAAATCACCCGATTAACACTTCTGCTTCGTTTTCAGATTAGGGTTTGAATTTTTACAGAAAATTATGCGGAAGTCAGGAGGCGTGACGTGGTTAGCTCAGGCCGCAATCGCAACTTGGACTCACGGTTTTGTCAGAACTTAGTGCAGTCACTTTGATTTTTATGATTGTGCCTCGTTAATGTTAAGCTGTTTGTCGAGTAAACTTTCACCGATAACTACAAACGTGCCAGCTGCATCAAAACTATTATTTTTTTCAGTTAGTCATGAACGAATGAGTTGAGACACAGCTGTCGATTTTTTAAATTTCAAACTGAAGTATCGCCGTTGATATATTTTTAATCTGAAACGAACTTCAACGCATCGCTTTTAACTTCTTTCTTCGCACTTGTGCGATGATTGCAGCAGCTTTCTTCAAAATGGCGTCAAGCCGATCTCAATGTGGGGTTTCAAGTTTTCTCATTCAAAATTCCTGATGTACAGTACAAATCTTCTCACGAGCAACACTCTTTCACGTTGCGCAGTTTCAGAACGTTTAACTTCCGTCATTCTTTGCCCGCCAGCTGTCAGCGTGATGTTAGTTTTTAAATCTGAACAAGCATCACTTTCAAACGTGATATGGTCAGCGTCACGCACAGGAGCTGCTTACTCAACGTCTGACCATCTTCCGGGCAAGAATGTGATGTACTGCTGTGGTGTGCTCATCACACAGCACTTCCACTGGACTTCGAAAGCAAGTCAAATTGAAACTTAAAAAGCAAGTTAAATTGAATATCTGACATTTTTCAGATACAGGTTGTTTGATTTGAACCGAAATCTGGTGGTGGACAGTTAAACATTTGAAATGTCATCTTGCTAAAAGACCGGCGTGATGTTTGTCATGGCCGTTATACTCATTTGAACGAGAAAAGCTTGTGGAAAAATTGTCGGACCAACCGCAAAAAATAGAAACTGAGCCTTCTGACAGAAAGCGGAGTGTATGCTGCTTGATGACCAAATGAGTTGAGTGTTACTGTTAGACGAAAGCCCAAGCATTGCATCCGGTTCAATTTTGCTTTTCACCTCAGTTCATTTGATTATTACCGATGTTTATTCAGTAGTTGTTTTTCTTGCAACCAGTTCAGATCAAAAACACTCTTGAATTTGCTAAAGTTGTGAACTTGAGCGCGAAGTAGATGTGACGTATTTCAAAGAAAAATGAAAATGAATGAATATAACTTACATATGTTTGTTTGAATCATTTCGTACAAAATTATTTTTATGACGTAATCTATTCTGTCAATATTAGAAAGAACATCCCAGAGGACGTTGCCATGGTATTCTTTGTGATATATGATTCGCAAAACATGGTGTTTTACTTAATTTTTTCGTTCTTTGTCAGTCTTAGGTTTTGTTTAGGCTCGTACGTAGCTCTTCATTGTTGCATCAATCACAAGAATCGCTTTAAACCGCCATTTTACCTGAACAGCTTTCGACATGCTTCATGTCACTGATGACCAAGTCATAGTTTGATTCATAAAAACATTTTCTTCGCGATTCCGAGTTGTTTTGTTTATATTTTGCAAGGTTGGCTGGGTCATGTGAGGTCATCACTGTTTAACTTGAAAAGAAGCATCTGAGATTTGAACAATTTCCTTCAAGGAGGTCATTTAAAAGTTTGTGTCAACAAACAGGTGGTGGGTAAAGCAACATTAGTTCAATCAAAGTTATTGTTTTCACATCCCAGTTTCATAAGATAAATGGTTGTAATATTTATTCCCACCTCATTCTTGGAAAACCTATAATTTCGATTTTTGACATTTACTATTACTATTTTAATTTAATCTTTGCCGGGGGAAAAAGGTTTTGGAAATGATGTTATTCGATATTGTCCTTTGAAAGATTAATTGCCTGCAAATGAGAATAGCTTCGGAACAGGCAGCCCAAGCAATGATGGCTACAGGACAACATTTGTCAGCTCCATTTTTCAAAACAGTAATTAAAGTTGTTGACTGTTTGGGTGGTCGAGTATGTGCTTTGTGATCGAATAATGCCTCGCTCCCTGCAGCACGTGCTGCAGACGCGACGCGAGACGCAGTGGATTACTTCGCGCGTGTGGTAAAGTTTATGTGTGTCAATGCAGGGTTGTTGGAGAACTGCTCAGGGTTGTCAAGATGATTGCGTACTTGCTCATGAGTTTACTTCAAAGTGCTGTAATATTTAAATTCAAATGAATTGCGAGTGTGTGAGCATGGTTAAGATGATACCTGTTGCATGTAGGGATTGATTCATTTCACCACTCATAGCTATAAACGCACATACCATGGTACTTCTATACTTTCATATTAATTTGTGCATTAAAATTTTCTCTTTCCCTGATTGTTAAGTTTGACAGTTTGTTTAGTCTTCTTTTCCGAATAGGGCTGGAATTAGGTTCTGGGCCAGAAAATGTGTCAGGTTGAAAACCGGGCTTAAATTGAAAATAGTGTTTCCCTACAAACGATTCTTCTGCTGAGAAATGCGAGCGACTAAGCCGATCCATCAGCTACAACGGTTGAAAGTCCAATCAAGTATTTTTTTCCGGTAATTTTTAGAGAAAACATAATAAACATCGCGGCACTTTCCTATTTATTGAAACCAGTTGAAGCAAGCACGAGCGACTACCGGTCAGAGGTGAGCGCCGCGAGAGGATAATTTTGCCTTTGCTCGGTTTTAACTGAATTTTTCAGCGGCGACTCTGTCTTCCATTGATGCGGTTGTTTTGTGAACCTTGTCTCTGGCATCGTCATCCAGACGCATGGTTAGCACTCGCGTGCCGCTTGCAATTATGCCCTAGCATGTTCACTCAGCCGTCACGTAATTAGTTTCAACTCACTTTGTCTTGTCAACCAGTTCCCAGTTTAACTCTGTATCAGCATCTCTGGTTAGTTGCCGGGAAAGAAAGATAAAAACTGTCGGAACGTTTGATTGAATAACTCATTTTTCAGAAGCAGCATGAGATGAAGTGGCTGCTGGACTTTTAGGGCAGTTCTAAGCACCTCTTAAAAGGTCGACCAGACAGTTGTTTACAGAAAAGTGTTGCAAGTTTTTTTCTAAAACCGATTGTCCCAACATCACCGCAGCTTTACGTTCATTGAATAACAAAAACAGTTTTAACGTATTTTCATTTATTTCGACTCAACAGGCAGAAACAATGTTATAAACTGATAAAAAACGTCTGGTTGTAGGTCAGGGTATGAGCACCACTGTTAGTGCCTGTCCTCCACCCGAGCTCCGCCACAATCAATACTACCAATCTGAAGAGAAGGACCGATCCAAGGTCCAGACAGACGACCCCCTTATCCCCCTCGCAGGACCGGTCAGCATCATCGGTCGACGTCACTCATCTTCGGTCGCACCTGGGGTCAATCCGTCACGTGCTTTTGCGCGATTGCAAACGTCACAATCACTCAACTCTCCCGGCCCCTCGTGCAGTTTTTCACATTCAGCCGATCTGTCTCAGCAGGAAAATCATCTGACGTCACAAGAAGATTATTCCCATTTGAACGATTGGTCCTTAGATTCGGGCCTGGCCCTTCATGAGCCCGTACGGCGCAGCTTCAGCGCTGGAACTGTAACAAACCATAACAACTACCCCTCTGACCGGCACCGCTGGGTCACCAGGAGCGAAACAGACTCGGCCGTGAGAGGCCGAGGCTTCTGCGCTTCGGTGGACGACTCGGCGTTGTCAGCGGCAGAAGTCCGCGCACGGATCTTTCCAGTGTCGAGCGACGAACAGCAAAACTTCTTCTTCCCCCAGTCGCGGCATTCGCAGTTGATACAAAACATAGTCGGCAACCTGGGCACTTCGCCCTCTGCCGGTCCGGAAAACTTTAACGTGGCGGTCGCGGCGGCCGCCGCTGCCCAGCATTACTCCCCTTTCCTGTCCAATCCGGCCGCATTCGTTGGGGGTGCCGGCCATTATCCCGGGGGAGGGGCACGTTACGCGGATTCAGAAAAACAAAGCGGGGGGTGTCCTTCGCTGCAAAGCACCGTCAGAACCGGGCGCTTTGTTGCGTCACATCCCTCTGACGTCAGCCTGTCTCGGCAACGCCAGGCGAGCGGTGGTGCGGGCGCAGGGATTTACCCCTCGACCGCTCAGGCGATGCTTGCGTACGACGGACCTCCTTACTCCTTTTGTTCTATACAGGATGAGTTCCACCCCTTCATCGAAGCCCTCATCCCACATGTGAAGAGCTTTGCATACACGTGGTTCAATTTACAAGCGAGAAAGAGAAAATACTTTAAGAAACATGAGAAACGAATGAGCCCCACGGAGGAGAGAGCTGTCAAGGAGGAGCTTCTGAGGGAAAAACCGGAAGTTAAACATAAATGGGCGTCAAGGTTACTCGCCAAACTTCGCAAAGACATTCGTCCTGAATATCGAGAAGACTTTGTTCTGACAATCACTGGAAAAAAATCTGTCTGCTGCGTTTTGTCCAACCCCGACCAGAAAGGGAAAATAAGAAGAATCGATTGTCTTCGTCAAGCAGACAAGGTTAGTGTCTGGTGGAATAAGTTTATCGTAATGTTTGCATTGATATCAGAGTTTTATAGCAGCTATATTCTCCATCTAGTGAACATAAAGTAGCAAACCTCCTAAAATTCAAACGGATGTTTTATCTGATTTGTATTCCTTATTTCGGTGTCTAAGCACCAGCAATAATTTGCTGCTATTTTCTGAAAATTTAGTTGCATAATGTTTGGTTTGCTTTCTATGTTTGAATTTTCGCGGAGTTTTAGTAATACTTCAGTTTTTGCTGCCATGCACAACACAAACGCAATAAAATGTGAACGACTTTGCGCCTTTTCAAGTTTGCAAAAATCAAACCAAAAGAATGGACATGGGTGCGAAGTGCATCGCACAGATGAAGCAGGATTAGAAAGCTGCAATAAATGAAAACCAAATTTCTAAAAAAACTAAACTATAATCCAACTATACAGAACAACTGACCATGACAGAATTTAAAGGCAATGTGTTGGAGGTCAACGGGCTCGTATTAGAGAGTAAATGGAATAAAGTAAATGCAATGTTCCCACGCAACCATCAGAACAGTCGCTTGTTTCGTGTCTATGTGGTTATTAGTGATGTGTGACGTCGACGACGCATGAAACATAATTTGGATTTTAACAAATTCTGCTTCACTGGTTTCCTTCCAGTTTGATGACGTTGATCAAAGATTCTGTCGCGAGCAACAAAAATTAATTGGTTCTTTTTCAAAATGCCTTGTAGACATGACCTCTTAATTTGGTAAAATGCCAAGATTTATCTGCTTATATATTAAAATGGATCAAATCATGAATCCAGAATCGAAATGAACGCAAACGTTCTGGCCGAGTTTTGGCCCTTGTCTGTTGGTCGATGCGTCAACTGAGGGGGTCTGGTACCAGGTCCTCCATTTTTAATCCGTGGCCCCATTCTATGTTTGGAATGCTCATGTGTATTATTGTAGTTGTGAAATGTGACCCCGTCCCGCACCAAAGGAGGTCAAACCTGCTCCATGTATGATGAGCCCCATATCGTAAAACCCAAGTTACAAAGAACCGCAACATAAAAATCTAAAACACGAATTTGATTGCAATCTACGCTTCTGTGACATCATAATTCTTTTTGGAAAGACTTGCAAAAGTAATGCAGTACAACATGCTAGCTACCGCAGTACCATTTTACAATATTTCTACACTTTGCAATAAAAATAAATGATAAAAAACAAATATAAAATTTTTCGGAAAGCTCAAAGAGCCGCAGTTTGGCCACCACTGCCCCGCACCATGCTTGACCCCTCCCCCTTTCGGCAGCGGATGTATGGCCAAGGTTCACCTGCTACTTATGATCGTCAACCGTTGTGTGAGATGAGGGGTGTTTGGCCTGTTTTGTTCGAAGCCCCCACTAGAAGATCGCAGAGGGGAGTGTTTTGTGCAGCATCGCTCGCGCCACCGCACTTATCAACTACGATTCGCTGTGAAGCAGGAAATTTTTGAATTGTTTGATGCAGTGATTTAAACAGGTGATGCTATCTCTGCAAACACAAATCATATGATTGTTGTTGTTACACAAGTTGCTGTTGACTGTGCTGGTTTAATTAATTTCCTTTGTAACCTCATGAACCCTGCGTTTTAGTCTATAAACAGTTTTGTTTATTGCGAATAGCCGTGCACCAGGTTGATCCGTTTTTGCGAAAAATTTCAAGGAAATGAATGTTGCGTTGCGGTAGTTGCGGACGCTTCACAAGACTTTCAAAGTCCGGATTTAGTTTGAAAAATATGGGAGGAATTTTGCGGTTGAGGTTTGATTCGCAGTGGTTCTTGTTTGACTTGTCTTGTCCTGCATCCGATCATCTCCTTGCACGCCACGTGCGATGCTTTGCGTGGAATTGATCTTTGCTTAAACGCAAGGGCGAAGCTCGGCCGTTCATCTCGAAGATGTGAACGAGTTAATCGCTTCATCTCCACTACAGAAGTTGCTTATCTCGTCTTGTTGCGTAAACAAAACAACGAGCAGTTGCGATGTTCCTCCACTTGCTTGTGAAAAGTGCGTGCAGGGGCAACGGCTGCTGCAAAAACGTTTAGGTTGTAATTTGTTCATTTTGCATCAGGGTCGAACGCCGTTGCTCCGCGCATAACATTGGAATAAGAATTCATCAACAGAACAGATTTCAAACTTTGATGTAACTTGAATTCTCGTGCGCACCAGAGCAACAGGCTCAGTTAACTTTCATTGGATAATGTTAAACGTTTGAGCGTCTGTTGTTTTTTGCTTTATACAGAACGAGGATGACATTTCAGATTTCACCAGAAAATAATTGAAGCAAACTTTTCTTTTTTTCAATTACCTTCTCTGCTAAAAAAGTGTTGCCGCCTGCTTTCCGCTTCATTAACTTTATTTTACTGCAAAGCGGAGAGAAATGTTTGTTATTGTGGGAGGCAAGGGACCGCTAGGTCATTAAATCAACCCCCCTCTCAAAAAGAACCAAACAAATAACGCAAACCCGTAAAACTAAGACACGGAATGCAACAACCACGTTAGCGGCAACAACCGATTATCTCAAATGAAACCCGACAACAGACACCGACACATGTAACTTAGAACATTAAGCAGACCAAGGGGGGGTCACCGGTAAATATCTGAAAACAGGACATAAATATGGAGCGGATTGAGGGTGTTCCTATTGTTAAGTGTAAGGTCAGTTAAAAATCACTTGCGTCATCATATTATTCCCAACTTCCATCAGAGCATCGAAATCCACTCCCACAATTATCATCACCCTTTTCGTTCACGGGCACCATTAACACCAAAACCACGTAGACAAAATAGTGGAACAACAGCATTATCATTTCAAAACCCACCTTAAAAAATACAACAAGCACATAATAGTGATAGTAGACTCCTAAGAAGGTGCACATAGGTCCTGGTAAGTCAAGGAAAAGTTACGCGTCGGGTTAAATCGTTAATGCTGAACAGAATTGGATAAATTATGGAGAAGTAAAATCAAATACAAAAGTGCTTGAAACTAAAATTTTGCATCTCATTCGCTTGGAGACTGTACAATTGTGCCGAAGTTGACCCAGTTAATTGTAAAGATGTAGTTGCTATGGCAAGCATGGTAGATACTTTTCAAAGTCTAACTGCGGCCGGTCCTAACTCCTGTACCACCAATAAATGTATGCTGCCGTCGAGATATCAACACCTGTCTTGACAATTCGCTGATGTTCGGTCGAATAAGTCTGGGTGTGTTGCACCGGCTGTTGGGTGTGTTGTACCGGATGCTGGGTGTGTTATACCGGCTGCTGGGTGCGGCACCGTCCACACAACAAACCAGCATGCAATAAACTGCATCGACAACAAACGTTGACACGCCCACGCCACACCTCCCGTGCTCCGGCTTCAACGAGCACGCACCGCAAATCAAAAACCTTGTGAGATTTTATAATCAGATGATGGGCGTTGAATGTTTCCTTAAACTTTAACCGTTGACTGGATCATGACTTGGAAATATTTTTGAAATTGGAATCCAGTGATAACCAGAGTGTGAACCCAGCCTCCACCACACCCCACAAGCTCATTATTTCGCCCAGGGCCGGTGAAGTTGTATCGAGGTTTTTAAAATTAAATGTTGATTTTCTTATTAAATTGCTTTATAAACAACAGTTGATAATTAATTTTATTCTTAGCTTATCAGTGAGTATCACCAAATTTTAATCTTACATTTTTCAGTTATTTTTGTCGAATCAAGGCAGCAAGTCCGATTGAACGCTGGGCCAAATTGCTCTTCATTTTACTGTTTGTGCGAACAGAGTGCAACCGCCGACCAATAGTAAATAAATGTAAAGCTGCTTCACTTGGAGTTTTTTGATCACGTTGCCAAAAGAGGTTGACTTGCAGTAGAACGAGAATGAAATAATGTTCGCCATGAATTTTACGTTTGAATTACCAACTTTGCATATTGCCGCATTCCACAGAAATCAAAACACAAGAAATTTGCTTTTTGATTGTTTCAAAGTGACGACAGAGGTGACTACACGTAGAAACTTTTATCTCCTAACATTACATTTGAAAACTCATTGTAACTTTCGTGCAACATTTTTTATTTTCAAGTTTGGATTTAAAATATCTGGTAGCGATTGCGATGAAAAACATGCTGGAACAACATTTTTACCGAATAGGCGAGCATTGGTGAATAGTGTTGGTGGTTTGCTGTAGTTAACCACATCGCTAAACGATTTAGCATGACCAGGCTACACAATCTTTTCAAAATTATTAATCTTGTACGCGCTTTTTCAGCCTGCGGAGAAAGTTTTGCTGACCAACAAATACAGTGTTATAAGAAAGTTGGGAGGTTGAAACGAAAACAACACATTTATAAACAAGGTTTAATCACCTACTTATAGTAGTTGGCAAAACTGAAATTGACTATTATGCTTGAAAAACATATAGCATCGCAGCACAACATAATATTTTATCTTCTACATCATCAGTGCATGAATCAACGCGGAAGCGGCGAATTTTTATCTGTTGCAAAAATGCAAAAGCAATCGGTTAAAGCTGCAGATATTTCTAATGTGAGAAAACAGAACAAGCAAACCCAAATTGCGCTTTCCAAAGTGACTTTTGCACCGTTTCCTATAAAGTAAGAATGTTTGATAGAAATAGTTGGTATGTACAAGTATGACATAAAGTTTGTTCACTTTATTCGGATTTCCTGAACACTTTCCTCGAGAAAAGCGGGTTTGTCTCTTGTTTGAATCTTGGTGACTGTTGCTCCATTTATCCTCTGGTGCCGGATGGTCGTGTAGTTTTGATGCCTACTTTTTTCATTGGCCCCAGGCCATCTCTTTAGTTCTGAGCCCGGATAACACAAAGTTTTGACACAGAACGTAAATTTTTCGAAGGGTCGGATTGGTTGGTTTCCGTAAATACGCCTATTGGTCGTGATTTAAGGTCGCTAAAGTGTTTAATGGGTGCCTGCATTATCAAGGTGTACGTCATAATGGATGGCTGCATTATCAACGTGTACGTCATCACGCATTTCGTTTCTACCCTCTCCACAACATTTAATGAACACGTCAGTCTTAGGTTGTTTCTTTTGTTAATCCCATAGAAGCTTGTGTGCTTAATCTGAAACGACAACTTACGATTGAAATATTTCAATTTTTAATCTCGATTATCGTCGCGCACACGTCACAATTGACAGAACGCGCTGGGCCTCTTGTTTAGCAGCGGGTCTTTTAGCGTCAGGCTCATACGCTTCTATTATTCATGTGGCAGTCATCCACCTCCATTAAAGGTAGCCTGGTGTCTACCTGAAGTTAACTCGTCCCGGGCGCTTGATGGATTTTGTAGCAGTTTTATTCGGGTTTACTCATCTCACTTTGCTTTAAATCCCATGATATCGTGAAAAAGAGTTGAAGTAAAACATTTATGCTCAGCCTGCTGCTTGGATTGTTTGCGATGGTGATTTATAGAAACCATTATCATGAATCTCTAACTGGGATTCTGATTGTCAGTGCTCACGCTACGAATTAAAGCTTTTTTGTGAATTATTCGGAAAAACATTGTAATTTCATCTACTGCAAGTACGAAACGTGAATACGTAGTGATGCATCTGACCGACAATAAATGAATACGAACTTGGTCCTGACGTTGGAAAAAACATTTCGATGAAAAGAACCTGTAACTTTGTTTGATTATATTCGACATGAGTTTTAGTGACATACCGCACCTTCACACTTATTGACTGGTGCAACAAACAATTTCCTCCTGGTATAAAATCCAAAGTCATCTGTGTGTTGTTTGCGCTGCGCGCCATGACGTTCTACTTGTCAGCGGCGTTGCAAATGTTCTTCAAGAGATGCAAAGTCAATAAGGATCAAGCGATCTTAGGGTTAGACAGTAACTTTCCACGTCGCCAGTTCTGCTTCCTCGACCGCCCAACAGCAGCCCTGTGCACTTCACCTCTGAGATGACGCTTCACTTGATGTTCACACTTGGTTGGACATTGATGCGCGTCATTGCACAATGTGTGTCATTCTCGACACGGTTCATCGTTTGGGCTCTGGATTCCCAACTGAACGAGGAAACTAGCGGCTGGTGTAATGTTGACTGTGCAGTCATTTTTTATTTGAAATCAAAGCCAAGCCTGCTGAAACATGAGACAGTTCAATTCGCTTTTTGTCAAACTTCATGCCTTGAAAATAACAGCAATGTTCATTTCTTATGACATCACGAATTTTAGGTCATCAAACAAGTGACTACTTCAGACATTCGCTGTCAATGTCATTTTTGTACACAGCACATTTGAAAGGCTTTCTTTTCACAACTTTTTCCGCGAATCCTGATGTTTATTTGTATCTCTGCGTTGTTTACCCAAAACCTCTATCACAGACTCTGTGTTGAATTTTTCAAACACAATGTCCTGGTTCGACCAAGTGTCAAAAAGCTCGGGGGTTCCGTGCTGCAATGAATCGATCGCAATGGTGTAGCAGTGCTCAGAACGACCGTGCAGTTAGTTCAGCGCAAATTATTGAATCAGTGAAGCACTCGTGTCTCGCGATTGACTATTGATTTGACCTAAAGTTGCGATTTGTCGGATGGAAAATGCAGCAAAAGTTGCAACGCGCAGGGTTTTGCGCAAAACTCACGTTTCTTGCGACTCCATCTGGAATTTCCCCCCCCTGGAATTTCTCCCCCCAATTTCTCCCCCAGGACTTCCTGCTGTCGACTCCGTAAGTTCAAACAAGCAAAGGAGAGCCAGGCGACCAATTAAGTAGAAGAAAAGCAAGTTATCTTCTTTTTTTTTAATACAAATTCAAACCTCCAAATATTCTCCCAAATCTAACGAGTGTCCTCGCGAAAACACTATTTGCATTCATTCCATTGTCCAGCACAAATATACTTCCTTAAATTTCTTTTTGAAACTAGCTAGTTGCCGACAATCAAAAGCTGTAGGTTTGCTGCAAGCTTTCGAGGAACCAGCCGAAGTGCTTCTGCTTTCATGACTTTGCGATGAATCGGACTTGTACATACCTGTGTTCAAGTAACTAGTCTCTCATAAGGTGACAGATAAGTGAATCTTATCGGCAAATTGTTGATAGGAAATCGAATTCACGTAACACTAAGTATCATCAGTCCTAAAATCTATGATCCTGTTTTAACAAGATTTACGTGAAATCGACATGCTTTTAAAAAAATTTGCTTCGCTTTTGTGGAGACTTGTTGATTGGATGCAACTTGCCTGTGGATTTNAACGATCTGGTCAGCAGTTGGCATTGATTTGTTACATCACAATATATTACAAATCTTTACGGCGAAGGCCGTGACGTAAAACACATAGGCTCCGTCAGGATTTCCGTGTGATTGTCTTGATTCTTAGCGACAATCAGCAGAGGCACTGCCTCCTGGCTCACTGCACGCCTTTATTCAATCATTTCTGAAGTAGATCTATTCACATAAAACGTATAAAAACTCTGCGTTCGCATTTAATAGGACAGTTAAACGGTTGGAACATGCTGCTGCTGGCATGGTCAAAACACTGAGCCACGAACCCGTGCGCATCATACATCGAGCGAAGCTGCAAAGCTGATTTGTTTGTAAACAGGGGCTGCAGGTCACAGGGAAGGACAAGGGAGGCAAGGAAAAATTTGAGGCACCAGTCAGGAGCGGACAGAGGAGGTGTCTTTGGTGAAAGAAAACTCTTTCAAGGCCATGATTCTTTTTTCATGACTTACATTTCCTGTTCATGGCTTAAACCAGATTTACTATTTTTTTAACACATGGCGATTGTATCACAACTCCCCCCTACTTTGTTTCGCAAACTGTTGGACGTCGTCAGACATCAGAGGAGGTGACCGTCCATGGCGTGTTGACGAAAAGTGTGTGATTTGGAAGTCGTTGCATCTATAAAATTTTTACAGTGAGTATTAGTGACACGATAAACAAATCTGCAATGTGTTATTGTGAAATGCATAACTTTTTTGATCTCATTGACAATCCATATTACAATAAACCGCTGATAGAAATATCTCACTGTTGAAAACCCGAGGAGGAGTGTTGCGGCAAAGTTTTTTCGCTTACAACCGCTGCTGCTTCAGTTAAGTTCCCAGTTCCACTAAACCCAGGTCTGTGACTGCAATTGCGCTGTCGATGAAGGACCTGCCGCAGCCTGGCCATGGCAGGCCAACTTTTTATCACTGAGCTAGAGAAGCAAATTGCTACACATCGCCTGGCCAGCATTCTTCGTCATAAGTCCTGCATTTTACCGTGAGGACTGCAGGGTCTTTAATCATCTGTAGAAACTTTAGATTCCAACCAGAATTTTCCATCACTTTTCATGCTTGGCACCAGTTGCAATGAACAAGTGGTTGAGATGTCTGGGTCGTTTTTGTCATGATAATAACCATTATTACGTTTCAAAGTATTGCTTCGTTGTTGTGGCACATGTGTAGCGCCAGATTGTTGGGAAAGATTGTTGCTCATGCGTGTTGCAGAAAATGTCGAGCTGAAAAGGGATCATTGAAACGTCATCGAAAACCTTCATATAAAGCTTTAATCAGAGTTTCTCTGTCTTGCAATGCATAGTTTTATGGGTTTCTAGAAAATGCAGCTTATCTTGTGTTTTGGTGTGGTGTGTTACCAAATGATGTTTTAGTTTGAAAGAGGCAGAGTCCGCAATATAATTGATACTTGGACACAGGACGCAGCAGAGAAAGTCAAAGCCCAGGTATTAAATTTTGAAATGAGCCTCCAACAAAGACTACATGTATGAAGCACAGTAAATATGTTTTGGTGGATTTCATCACACGTTGTTATTGGTTTCGCAACGCTTCTTCGGAGTCAGTGATTTTAGAACAGCATAGCAGCATATCCTGCATCTATTTGTGCCACATAAAACTTTATGAGCTGTTTTGCAATTTCATTTGCGTAATAAACATGTCCCAATCTCAACACCTCTCCCAATTGTACACTTTCAAAACACTCGTCAGCTTTCTATTCATCACCAAAAGAGGGAAAAGACGCCCATGTCCCCCAACCTGACACCCATGCTCCCCAACCTGATCTGGGCTTTTGCCCATACTTGCAATGAACAAAGTGATGTTGAGGCAGGAAGAGGTTATGAAAAGCTGGCTTGAAAGCGTTTACAAACTGATGTCGCTAACATGCGGTCAAGTTATTTGTTTATCTTTTCTTGGCGGGCCACAGCGCTCCACCAAGACTACTGTCGCAAACTGCAATAATTTTCTCCGATAACCGTTGTGGGATATTGCGCCACCAGCTTGCGGTAATGACTGTCTCTAGCCTTTTGTGTTCTGCACACAAATCTCAACAATAAAATGTTCGCTTTTTTTGAAACATGCCATTCTTTATTGATTTTTTTCGTGTTTTTCATGTACTTTTATGTAGTTGCTATTGAAGAATATTTTTTTGACTGATACTTCTAAATCTACCTGCAATACTCAGTGTCAAATATGTTTTTCTAAAGTTCGGTAATTCGGTAATAACCGGAAAACAAAAGCAAGTTTAAAATACAAAAAACTAAAAGCAAGTTTAAAATTCAAAGCTGTCAAATTTTCTCCACTAGCTTATTGAAGCTGTTGTCTGAGCAAGTGGTCCTGACTAGAATGCGAGCTTCTTTGCATCAAAAAGAAGTTTTCTGTGTGGCAAGAATGAAGCTGTAGTGTCGAAAGAAAGGTATAACCATCGAACGGGTGAAGATGAGTGAGTCGCAAGTTGGCGTTGCACTTGCGAAAACAGTAAAGTAATGCAACGAAATAACGAGGTTGACCGGCTCATGATTATCCAGCTCTTTTCAGTTTTAAGCTTTCCAAAATTCCACAGTTGTCTTCAGTGTGGATGATGCTGACGAGCCCTTCCACCTGCGGTTGCTTACAACTGAAGACAGTTGATTGCCTTCCTTTTATTTTTATGATTGTGCCCCTTTTTTCTGCTCCCCACCCCCCACAAAGAACTGGCGGAGCGCGGAAAAGATGACCTGACTTCCCTTGCTGCTGCGTTGAAACCTCTTCCCAGACCTTCAGTACTTGATAATATATCGGAGCAGCACGATGACCTAACCTCAAGTTGATGTGTTAAATTAAGTCCATGTGGTTACGCCGTGGTGGTCATGTAGGGCATATGTCATGTAACCTCCTGCCTGTGGCTGCAACTGCCTCAATCGTTGTCAAATATCACTACTCGGAGTTGAGTGGTAAAAGTTAAGGACGAGGTAACATGATTGTGTTCAGCTGTGGTTGCTGTTGAGCAGTTTATGTGCAATGCATTGCAAGTGCTTGTCAAATTGTTGATTCTTAACTTCAAGATTAAGCTTTGAGGTTCTATCGTGGTGCAGAACAGAGGTCGGGAAACAGGGGTAAATTACCCCAAATGGGGTAAAATATTTTCATGAGCTATCCTCCTTTAAATAAACTTTTTCTCACATGTTTGTCCGGCCATTCATTTTGGGTATAATTTGTTTCGGTTCTTGGATAATTGTGGTCAGTGTTGACAGTGTTGACACTCTGTTGTTGCAGAAAAGTACTAGATGTCATGATAAAAAACACTAAATTCACCAAAAAAACACTAGATTACAAAAACAAACTTGCACACAGTGAAAATGCCCAGAAAATGCTTTGCAATGCCAACCATAGACATTGTGCAACTCATTGTAAACCAGAGACAAGAAAACGGGAGAAAGCAGCAACTCTTGCGTTTGTTTGTACAGGTTAGTGAAACTTTTGACAGATGACCACAGTGACTTCGCAGCGGTTTAACTCCAAACAGATTATACTATATTGCCTTGCGTAATTTAAGATTTAATTAGGTAGATTTTTTAGCAAACTACAATTGTACTAAATCAAAAGGTCTCAATTACAGCTACAATTACACAACATTGTGCAATTAATTACCTTCAGCTCACTCATAGAAAAAACACTAGATAGCCATAAAAAGCACTAGAACACTAGATGAAATGAAAAAACACTAGATCTATTGGAAAAACATTAGGAGTGGCACTACTGATTGTGGTAAGTGTGGGGTAATTTCATTTTTCTTGAAATAATTTTTGGGTAATATCCAAAAAAGTCCCCCGACCCCTGAATGGCAGAAATATATTTGTTTCCGATAAAGTTTTTGAATAGTTTGGTGGTATTATTGCGTCACTTTACCACCTTTGTCTTCAGAGTATGATGCGGCTCATGACAAGTTCACTGATATGCGATGCTATGTGAGGTGGCAGGTTGCTGGTGCAGGAAGCGGTTTCAGGTTGAGAACGATTAGGCGCCTCGCTGCTGAATTGCTGAAATAACTCGCTGAAGCAAAGTGTCGCTAGAAATTTTTGTCTTGTCAATGACTTTGTGTGTGTGTGCGTCAGTGAAAACCGTTGGAGGAATACTTTCAAGTGGTCTGCCTTTCCTTAGCAGATGATTGTGGGCGCAGTTGTGGTTCTTACACACTGTCAGTCTGACATCATTACTTTAGAACAGGGTCTCTTAATTTAACCTGGGGTTCGTGAACCTCTTAGGGGTCCATGAATGGGTTTTAGGGTGTCCGTAAACCAAAATCCAATCAAGAAAATCCGCTTGTTTTGATCCACCCATTTGGGCCAACGTTCAGATTAAATCGCACAACAGCTGTAGTCTGACATGCACTTCTAGGCCTAACCAGGTAACTCCAGTACTACCGTTATGATGTAACAGTCCACACTGTCCACGGAATTTTCTGATAAAACTGTGTGCGTTGACTTGAAAAAGGCTTGTTGTGTTTCGTTCTTGTGTAAGTCGTCTATTGTTTTGGTCATTGTTTTCACTATTCGGGGTGCGCAAAAAATAAATATACGACTTGAGCATCCGCGAGATGGAAAAGTTTGAGAAGCACCGGTTTAGAAGATATGATGCAGTAGTTACTTTGCAAACCCGCATAATTTTCACCTTCAGCACTCGATTCCACTTGACCTTTTGGCGGCATTTACGGAGATGTTCTATCAATAAAAAAATGCTAAAATGATATACTGCGATCCGTGTTTTCACGCTTTGCAGTCTGCGACTTGAATTATTTTAAAGAAGAGTTCGTTTCATGCCTTTCTTTATTGTAATCTTTGCAGAAGCTCGAGACGAATACGTTCTGTCGCAGTTTACCGCGTTTTGCAGTTAAATTTTGCTTTCATTTTATATTCTGTTCCAACATTTTTACTTCATTGCGACTTCCTTGTCTTCCTGCTTCTTTTGTAAAAAATGTACTGTACGATTTTTCATCCGGTTGTCACTCTCGATTTTCCATTAAAGATTTGCTGATTGATTACCTCTGTTGAGGCCAATTGCTTGATTACATAACTTGGA
>JGI24159J19872_10003400_pt1 | contig 19797 bp, 9 predicted proteins | sample Ectturendosymbi4_FD_19872 | JGI IMG/M metagenome (IMG submission 19872) | reverse complement strand
TGTCTTAAGCAGCTTTCACGAAAACGTTTTTAACGTTGAACTGGAAACCTAGTCTCTCTATCTGTACGCAACTATAAAGCGATTGAACAACACTCCACAGCACATTCATTATGACGTAAATTCCCCGAGAATTTCAACGCACAAGGGCGAACCCGCGAAGTTGAGTGAGGAAGGTCAAGACTTCATTGACAATTGACCTTGTTCTGACGTAACCACAACTTTACAAAAACTGCTATGGTGTCCGAACGTCCGCAATTCTTTTACGAAATCAACGAATCATGATATTACATGCTTAATGTACTGGCTCTGCATTGAGACCAAAAGCCAGAAGAGTAAAAGTCAAGGGTAGAGAGACGGCTCTAACTTACTAATACAATATATATTGTCGGGCCCCTACGAATGGTCGGGGCCCATCCCGACCGGGGGGTACCGGGCTGCCTTGCCACGGCACTGCCAACACAGCACGTTCAACAGAAGCCGAACAGCGACTTTGCTCTGAGGCACTGACATCCAATTCATAAAAATATTAGTTTACTCTGAATTCCCTCGATATCAGCAACAAAAACAGTCACATTGAAACTAACGAAAAAGGCAGCGGCGAAGTTATCTGACCACACTCACAGCAGGCTACATATTTATGGAATACCTCACTGGCCTTACGTAATCTGTAAAATGGATTCAGGCGTTTTTTCCTACAAATGATACGTAACAATAACCAATTCTCAACACCATAAAAAGAGAATGCTCATCGTCATTCGCTTCAATGCTTCGCGCTATTTCTTCCACAGAAATCTTTTGTTAACCGCATAGCAAAAAACGTGCGTTGAACCAAACCAAAAATACAAATATAATTGCTTACAGAAATGCTGGAAATTGTCCTTACTCCCAAAATTTTGGGCCCACTCCGCAATCGGGGGCCCTAGGCTTACGCCTTTTTAGCCTAATGTTAAATCCGNCCCTGACAGTAGCCTATGTTTGATCCCACGCAAACGGCACAGTAAACACGGCCCACAACAGCAACTGNTGCGCGGCCCAATAAAAAGTGCTGAACGGCCCACAATTGGGCCGAGGCCCCCACTGGGCATAGTGTTATTCGTTAAATAACTTGATTTCTCATTGGTGTAAACTTTCGAGTGTTTCCTGGACAACTCTGATGTAAGATACGCTGGATATTACAGGCGCGGGCTACGAATACAATTTTATATGATTGTATGCGGGTTATTCTGTTCTTGCACAGGAAAGGATACAACACAGGTCTGCAACAGTGGTGTGACTGACCGGGGTTCAAGGTGCGAACCTCACCCCTGATCAGGGGTGTTGTGCTAAAAAAAGGTGTGGGAACGGCGTTCCCAGGCGCATAGCCAGGGGAGAAATTCCCCCCAAAATTCCGAAAAGTTGCATCAAAATTATGGTTAATCAAGAGTTTGATGTGTAAGCCAAAGAAATACGTCAGTGCAAATCAACGAACTGCTTAAAGGAACCTATCTCACTTCTTCGGTGTTTAGTCGAACCTGATCAAAACAATATGTTTTAGCACCTATTCATGATTAATAACGTTGTGCATGGTGTAAATGCACGAGAATTCATATCATGGTTGACCTTTACCTGAGGTTTAATCACTGTGTGGAAGTTGTTGGTAATGAAATACAAATTTGTATCTAACCGTTTGTAAATAATAACCGCAAGAAAAAACAAGGAGTAACGCTTTTCGCGGCTGTTTCTGGCGCAGCAGCTTGCTGCATTTCACCTAATGGTGATGCACGCTTCATTTCAAGACCATCGCAACAAATCGTCTCTGGGAACTCTGGCGTGCTACAAATAAAACTTATCCGTCATCAGCCGTATAAGCCTTAAACGAAAACCGTAGATTTTTGTTTTCGTAGAGTTTTAAAACTAAATGCGTGAGTATGGCGGCAATATACATTTTATACGCCTTGAAGCTCAAGCTTTGACTTTTGAAAATGGATTGCTGCTGGGCCAAGAAGCATCTCGTTTCAAACGTCGTTTTCATTGCGCCATAGACGTTGTTCGGCAACTATAGCGTTCATTCTAGATATTTATTTGCAATGATTAAACAAGTATCATGACGGTTCAGCCACAATTATGGGGAGCCAACGTTTTCATCTGTGATTTCCCACCAACTTTCCGGCGAGTAAAAAATCAGTCTCGCCAAGTAATCAGAGTTCGACCTGCCCATCATCTCAAAGTGTTTCAACTTTCATCTGCTGTTAATTGACACCCTATCCTAGAGTAAATTGAAAGTATTCAGCTGCAATGGGAAGAGTAAGCAGCAAAATCTAAGGTAAGTGGGAAGATGCCTTTTATTTTGTAAGTGCTGAGGGTAATACTGTCATTACTTACAGATAGCTTGCAATCTGCTTTCTCGATGAAGCGTATGTGACGCAAAAGAAACTAAATTGAATAACGTCCCCTCGATTGGATTTTGATATCAACTAATGGATTTTAATAAAGACTCCAAGCTGTTACGCTGGAATGGCTAAATCAACCAACCAACTGTTGTGTTAATCTGCGGCGACTAGCACAGTCTCGTCCCCACGGGGCTTTGGTGGGCTTAGTTCCTCAAACAAAACTCTAAGTCCCCCCAAATTGAATTATGAAACAATAAAAACGTAGAGTTTTTGTCAAATTTTAGAATGTCAAGCTCCCTTGCACAAAAGTAAAGTCCACCTACTGAGGAGTTTCTGGCGACGGTTCTGGACAAATATATTTCTTAGGTTTACTGCAGAGCCGTGGTGATAGCCGACTGTGACTTCGTTTTGGCAAATACATAACTATTTTCACACTTCATGTACACTGAGTGGGTCAAACATATCAAGTTTGTTTAAAGGACATGTGTAACTTTCCCCAATTTACAATAATGTGTTTATCATATGTGTGACTCATTTTAAAAACTGTAACTAGCTAGTAGCTAACCTTTTCTGGGAAGCAAGCTTAGTGCGAGTAGTATGCACAAATGCTGTGGCAGTAGCATTTCATAGCATTTAATGTCGTAAAATCCAAACAATTTTCAAACGCGTTGAGAGACTCTAGCGTTTACGTCTATCAGCTGCACACGTCAGTTAGTTGCTCAAGAATTGCCTGACCAAGGATCTACGTCCTACATGCGCGTAGATTTTGTAGAAGGCCTACTTCGGGAGTCGGTGTCTTAGTGCAAAGTCGCTGCCAGTGATGGAGTCTCGGGACTTGGTCTCGGGCTTGAGACTCGTCTCGAGACCCATTTTAGCGAGTCTCGGTCTCGAACGTTTCAATCTCGTCTCGGTCTCGAAGGCTGCTGGTCTCGGTCACAAGCCTATTGTTTCAGACTTTTAATACTGCAACGATATGGCATAGCAAAATTTCTGTAATTCAACGTGCCTTTTGTCTACTGTATTTGCAGGTGAGAAATGATCAAAACAGGTAGGAAAAATGCCAGAAATTCAAAAAAAATTCAATTTCGAAGTGGTGATGATATTTTTTAGAAAAAATGGCATAATCCACAAATTTTCAAGTCTCGGTATCGATCTCGAAACGCAAGTCTCGAGTTTCGGATTTTTTGATGAAGTCTCGGTCTCGACTACATCTTTGGTTGCTACTCGGCTTCGATTGAACGTGTGTGTTGGTGTACATCACAAGCAGGTAAATATAAATAGCTCAAGCACAATGTCGGCCACGATGACTTCTTGATCAAGTGCAATATTGGCTGTAAAAAGCATACTGCATACCGTTCACTTGTAGCATCGATATTTTCACAAGCGCTTTTGCAGGAAAGTTCTACGAGCAAATGGTGGCTTTCATCGAAAGTAGAAACTTGGAACTTCACTAAATACAAACTTTTCTAACTTGCCAATTCAATGAAAATGGATTTTTATTTTCCGGCTCAAATCTGAACTCAAACGTTCAGGAAAAGAACGCAAGACAAATGCACGTTTCATGGATGAGGCTTTGAAAATAAGGGGCGTTAAATATTTAAATGTTGAGACTTGGTTGTTGTTTTCCCCCCATATCAAAATTTATGGCTACGAGCCTGGGCGTTCCCACAAATATAATGGAAGACGACACAAAATAGTTTGAATAAAGTTAGCCTTCGCCTACACTAATTTCCACATTGGACCTTCCTGTCTGTAGGCTTTTTGACTAACTGTTGACTTTTGTCCAGCAGTGGGAATCTGGGTGTCGCTAGCACATCTGTGAGAACGCAGCCATGTTTTAATATAATCGTTTGAATCCCACACCTTCAAGTGATGTTACTAGTGCAAAAAGGTGTGAGAACGCGTTCACACACTAAAAAAAGGTGTGGGAACGCCGTTCCCACGCGTTCCCACCCCACTGCACCCCTGCCACTGACAAGATAAATGCAAAAACTGAGTCCCCATTTTGCTTCTATTTCGATATTCAGTACTTCTTTGATTTTCAGTAAGTTAGAGTTTTTTGCGTTTTTCGGAAGTTTTTGGACTGTTATTTTCCGGTGATTTCGGGATTTAGTATATAGAAATCCACATTCGGATACACTTTCATTTCTAAACTTTTTTCTGAATGTTGGCGACGGGCCCCCTACGGTGGCCAGTGGGCTTCTTTCAGCTACGTTTCCCACCCTGGCAAAAAACTCCAGCTACGCAACTAGTCTACAAACCAATATTCCTGAGTAATTTTTTATTAGGCTATGCTAAAGATGCTGATTATCAACGTGGATTCAGTANATGTTATCTGCACAACAGCCAGCGTACCACGGCAAATGCTGACAACGAAGCTATTCACAATGCATTTGGTAATGGTTAACTTTAAGAAGTTATGGGTCATGTGAAGATAAATTTCTTTGACGTGTTAGATAAATACGAATATTGAAAGGGGAAATATGTCAAAATCAGTCCTTGGTGAGTTCAGTTCTGCTGTCTCTATGTACCGTAACAAAAGTACTCAGTTAAATTTGGGGTCGCCTTTATCCTGGGGCTCCCCCAGCCGAGGCGTACGGGGGACCCTTCCTCCGGCTCTGTCTGAGACGTAAACCTAATACATCGCCCACCCAATTCCAAATCTTTCAATTGTTTATGTAGCTGTTCGTAATTGATTAACTGTATGTAACTGTATGTTGTACGCGCAACCGCGTGGTTTTGGCTAATCGCACGCAGCTGCATGGCTGACTGCACCGGAATATGTAACCTTCTTTATATTGATACTGGTTTGAGCGTATAAAACCTACAAAAATAAAAGTGAAGTAGGTTACAGTATGCGCAAATGATATAACGTGCTTGCAATAATATATTGACACCACGACGCGGTTATACATTGTAGTTTGTTATACACTGACACGGCAACGTAGTTGTAGTTTGTTGTACAGTTATAAATTGACACCCCAACGCGGATATCTATGTTGTATTTCAGGTAATATGTCGCAAAATAAACGCTCATGCTCTGATAAGTTACGTTTTTTCAAAATTCATTGGCGGTCGCCAAAGCGGAACGCTGAAAAACCCTGACTGCGGCATTGATGGGGGGCCATTGGCAGTACCGCGTGTGCATGACAGTTGCTTGACACGCACCCATCAACGCCGNGCATGATGCTATCGAGCAGGGATCTCCGTACTTTTTGCCAGAGGGCCACATAAGCGGTTACACAACAGTTCGAGGGCNGGACATCTTACGTAAAGCGACTGTTTCGGGATATCTTATATTTTGCCAAATCAGCAAATTTTTTCTAAATGTATTTTTCATTATTGACAAAACGGCTTCGCGGGCCGGATGAAATGCTTTCGCGAGCCGGATTTGACCTGCGGGCCGTAGTTTGGAGACCCTGCTCTAGACAGACCCACAAGTGCCGATTACAAAGCCATAGATACGACCCGATCGGGAATCAATGGACTTGTAGGTACCCGATTTCTCTGATTCTAGGGACGCAATAACAATTTTCTCTGATCGTAGGGACCCGATTTTCAATTCTAGGGACACGAATCGAGTCCCTAAAACACATTAAAAAAACCCTGGTCAAGTGTTGTGTTTGCAAGTGGGATGTGAATAAGGCAGTGAACGCACCTGCAGCAAAAGATTAATGATGTGCGCTTTTTTGCTGGCAGATGAATTTATGTTCACATGTCCTGGGAAATTGGCAACTCACGTGTTCTGGCGAACTATTAAAAACGGCATGAAAGGGATTGGTAATATAATTCACATGCTAAACGAAGCCAATCTTTTTACCTCTTCTGCCACAAGGAAGCAGTCTCTTGAAACCTCCCAACCCCTTCCTGTAAAAAAGCTTGAAGCAGTTTATAAACGTCACAGTGCATATAAACTCAAAATATAAATCAGGTGCATTACCTGTTTTCATACAATATTTGCAGTTTTCGGATGATTTTCTTTGATTTACCGTATATAAGGCCTATATTTTACATGGAAACGCAGGCAAAGTTAAAAGAGCTCTGAAACTCAAAGCTGCAATAGTTGCTTTCAACTGCAGTTCTACCACCAACACTCCTAAAAACAACTAAACTTCATGTGCAATCACTATAAGTTGTGACTACGATCGTTGAAGAAAAAAGATTTTTATTTTGACGTATGTCTGCAAATCAACGTTTCATTGTTTCGACTGAATTTACAAGTCTACAAAGCCTATGAATATGTATGTGCTAGCATGAGAACAAATTCCACCTGATTAGTCATAATGTCTAGGCCATCAACTATTTGTGCTAAACAATATTTTCTATGGTGTTCAATTTTTTTGTTGAATAGCAAAATTTTGATTTGTTTAGCATTACTGCGGTTTCGAGCTCACTTCACAACGGTTGGCGGTTCAGTGATTCCAGAGTACGCATCGATTTAAAATTAAATCGACATTTTCGTGTCCCCGCTTCAAACCAAAACATCACGTTGTCAACAGAGTTGATAGCACATGAAGAAACAACGGAAATGAAAACCAACAAGAAAACGTGATCAACGTATTTGATGAAAATAGCACATCCCACCGTTTTAATCCGATTGACGTAGTTGCTATTTTCACGTTGTGTATGTTTTGATATTGCTTATATAAAGCTAATTTTTGTAGAATTCGCATTGCACAATTTATTTCACGATAAAATTAATACAATTTCAAGAACCGCTTCAGGCCATATTATCACCATCACTAATCCACACAATCACAAATCTTCAATTGGTGCAGTCACACCATGACCCAAACGAACCAAGAAAACGTTGCATGTTCATTCATTCAGACTTGTGTTTTCCGGTTATTAGAGAAATCTCACCATTAAATATTAACAGCCGTCCCTTTATAGACCGCAAAGCCTGAGTGAGAGTCTAAGGCTTAGACTTTGTCCAGTCATAACCTGCCAACCGATGGAGCTAGAGAACTTTTCAAGCCATCTAAATAAGCATAAAGTCTTTCAGTTTCGATTTAAATAACATTAGAGCATTTATCGGTTTGAACGTTTTTTGTGTGACGTCACGACTAGTGGAGGTTAAGGTATTTTGGATGACGTTATCAGGCCCTGACAAAAAATTCAAGTGGGAATTTAACCGATTGTTCGTTTAAAATAAACTAAGAAAAATCAGCGTCTTTATAGCCTTTGATTGGCCATGTAGCGTTAGTGATTGGCAAGTTATTGCCAGTGCTGCTATTTTAGCTGATGTGCTGTTAAATCTGGGTTTTTTCTCTGTTAGCTGTTAACCTTTCAATCTAGCAATTAGCTGATTTTATGACAGGATTTTAAAAACTGTTTGGCAGGATCAGCAGGTAACCAATTCATTAACAAATCTGTTGCAACAATTGTTGGAGATGAAAACGTTTTTGTCGTTTTCATCAAAAAATTAATTATATTCTTACTGACGCATTATATTGGGCAACATCAGGACCATGCACAAGTAGCTGCCTTTAATCATTCGGAATTTTTATTATGACCTAATGAAGCTGCATGCTTCATGCAGGTAATTGCATCATAATAGCAAGTAACCAGATATCTTGGCTATGCCTAAATAATTTCCTTCTGTGCTTACTAAGCGCAATAGGTTAAAAGACCATTGGCGCAATATGCTTTTATCCTACGACACATATGTACGCCAGGAAGTGGTGATGTTTAGTAAGCAAAACTCACTGGTAAATCAAAGCAATATTGTCAAAAGTTTCAACACAAGGTAGCAAGATTCAGAACTTGAACATTCAAGTTGGCTTGGTGTCTATCCTGCTGATTCAAAATTATCCCATTGCGAAGTCTGTATCTATACAATCATAGCGAAACATTGCGAAGTTCAGAGGAATGCTCGAAGCAAGAAACACTCTAGATAAAAACTTTTTGCGTGCTCCCAAATGCAAATAGCACAAGGTTTTGAGTTATAAAGACCACATTTAGAAAGTGGCAAGACTGAAGCTAAGCTCAATCTGTTTATCGTGGATCACTGTTCTCTAAACACATGCCAACATTTGGAAGAGACTGTCAAAAACTGTTTGTCATACAAAGGAGGTAAGCTTGTTACGTTGCTCCAAATCTCGAAGGAAAGAAAATTGTCTGCCCAAACGTTTAGTGGCTTACCCCAAACTTTCAACCGTTGTCCAGCGGTAGTGAGCCCAAGAACAAAAATTGATACAAAGCTTTACAAGATTATTTTAAACACCTCAAAAATACAGCAGCAGATTTTTAGTAGAATTCCACTACTCTTAGCAGATTTTAGCTGAAAATTTGTGACAAGGTTGTGAGCAGGATCTAGCAATTTTTCGTGACACCATTCAGCAGATTTAGGTGAAAACTATCTGAAAACAGTGGTTATGGTCAAAAATCTATAATTAATTCGTTGTTAAATTGTCAGGTAGCTTAATCGGGAAGACAGAACAGTGCCTACACAAGGACTGTAGGCTACAAGTAGCACTTGGGGAAACCAGGAATTTTGCATGCCAAGACGACCTTCCCCACTTAGCAATGGCATAAAATTTGGGAGCAAGGTTACGCCACCTAAAATGAGACCTTCTTTCCCCACCTACTAACTCCATGAGAGAGAAAAAAAATTAATACAAGGGCATTGATTACGCGCTAAAGATCTACCACATTTGGACAAAAACCAACAAGCCACAAGCGCCTTGCTTTAAAGCAAGACAAAAAACAAATGAAGGTCTGCCAAGGTCTTTCAAGCACTGTGCACTTTGTGGTTGCCATGGAAAACATAACAAAACGATGATACTATGTGTTTTACAAATAATGAGCAAAGCAAAACCTTCATGTTCATTGCAAAAGGGAGATATGCAAACTATGGCATTGTCTAATATGCCATGAGTATAATGCATTGTTGCGGCCGGGTCTTATTTTTCGAGTGAGATTCGAGTCACAAACACTGTCTATTCATTTAGAGTCATTGTTGGGCAAGCTCGAGTCAATGTTAAGTCAGATAAAATCAAACATATCCCTGTTTTTTTTATGTCTACATACTAAAATGTTCACAACCTGGCTAACAGAAAACCTTTTTTTAAATCGTTGAAAGTTAAACGTTTCAAACATGTTTTTAAAATATTAACTCTTAATTGGGGGCAAGTTTTTACAAATAGCCCATAATACCAGCATAATGTTTTCTCTTTATATCAGGAGTCCATTGTTCAATCATGTAAAGCAGCATCAAACACTTGATTAAAAATCTACCGTTATTAGTGGGGTTACTTGTATTTAATCGTAATATGCTTTTAGGCTAAGTGTGAATCTAACACGTGATTACCGTATAGGATTGTTTTCCACGATTGTTAGCAGAGCTACATAAAATGGTAGAAATGTCCTAGCAAATGCCTTTCATTCATTTTTTATATTTGTAACGTCAGCAACAAACATACTTTCCATTTACTTGCAACTGCACAAACCTCTTCCCCGAAACGCGATTGTCATTTACCTGTTTACTTGGCTCCGATCGTGGGACTTGAATTGTCACTTCTTAACTGTAAGCCAGGCATCCCAAGCCTTTTCACATTGTACCCACAACAAAATTTTTTCTGACCACTTCCCCCTAAATTGATAATCAAGAACTAGCTTCCAAACGTTTCGAAAGGAATTTAGTTTTTTTTATTGTAAAGGAAATAAAACATATGTTCAAGAAAGGATGTTACAGATTGACATGTTAATGTGCTCTACAAAAAATAATAATTTGCCTGAAATACAAAAGGTAGAATATAAAGAAATTAAAGGTGTATTGACAAGAGTTTGTCAATATATAGTTATTCGAGCAAAAACTTCTGAAAGCTCAAAACTGAGAAGAATAGATTGCAGTTTATATTTACGCAATTCGTTAATATTATGACACGTAGGTTTGACCCTTCCACTACAGCTTGCCTCACTTTTTTGTAAAGCTTTGCAACACCATACCTCCCCAACCGATTGAGCTAGAGATCTGTTCAAATCCTCGACGGATTCAGCAAGTCTTGTAGCTCAGATTTAAAAAAAAAATTCGTTTTGGGTTTGGCGTTTTTTGGGGTAACGACATAATGGGGGGATGTTTTTGCCTTTTTGGATAAGTTTACCTGGTCCTGGGCGCCAAGCCACGGAGTCATTTTTTTGGCTCAAGCTTTTTTTGGAAACTAGGCTATCATCCGAGTCATTGGAGTCCTTGATTGACTTCCTAGCTTATCTGGAGACAGAACCATGGCACAAAACAGAGTTTGTGACAAACATCAAAAAGTTTCACGAAAGGTATAATTTCCCCTTTCAGGACAAATTTTGGCCAGCCATTGCTCTGCGGCAGATTAAGCTGCAGAGCTGCTCACACCCTCTAAAGACTCGAAGTCTTGTAGTTTAGAATAAAAAAAAATTTTGATTCATAATTGGAGTCAGTTTTTCGGTTCTTTTCATGACGTCATCGGATCCAATGAGCCGAATTTATGACTCAAAATTTTTTGGATTCTAGGCTGTAGTACGAGTCTTTTGAGACTTGATCGACTTTCTAGGCTTAATTTTCATTTTTAAACGTGTCCGGAAATTTTAAGCATAGATTGCTTTGATAACTAAACCTTCAATTTGCAATACAACATTTGTTTCATTGTTTTGATTAAAATTACTGTTCCGTAACACCTTTGTACATACATGTTTCCAGCTTGATAAAATACTCCAATTGCTAAACAATCAAGTTGGTTAGTCAAAATTTCCCGACAATTGATCGAGGATTAGTGTTAATTAGTGCTAAAAATATTTCCTAAGAGTTTCTGTTTTGGATAGAATAATAAACCTTTGATTGGTTAGAACGCCCTAATTATCGTGGTTTCGAGTTCACTTCGCAATAGATGCTGGTTCAATTCTTCAAGAGTATCGCATCGATGTTTTTAAAATTCCCAATGCCGTGTCCCCGCTTCAAAACAAAACATCAGTTTGTCAACAGAGTTGACAACACACAAAGAAACAACGGAAATGAAAGCAAGCAAGGAAACGTGATCAGCTTATTTAGGGAAAACAGCAGAGCCTGTGGTTGTACTCAGTTCGGGAATATACTTTTCGTTAGCTTATTCACGATCTCGTGTTGTGACTGGTGAAGTTTTCTCAACAACGTTACTTTCAAATACACGGATAACATGTTCTTCTATCACGTTTTGATCTAGATGAAATATCAATATGTCTTATTTCTATCCGGCATAAGCAATCTTTTATAGTTTTTAAAGTGAATGGAACTTCATTCGAAGCCGGTGATAGATAGTGGGAAGTTCTTCTGCAAGGTTAAAAGATGTGATGTATTTTGTACTGGCATACGAAATCATTGCCAGATTGTTTGCTGAACTTAAGGGTTCTGACGTTGACGAGAAAAACACAATGGCAACGGTATCGCATGTGTGGAAGTTGGATGTGTCATCAACTACCATTTAAATTGGAGGTGTCAGGTGCAATGATAGCAGATTCACAAGCCATATTAGAAGTACGAGTAGGAGATGCTGGTGCATCGACAGTTGCTTTGTGATTCTTACTAAATGTGGTAGGTGCAACCTGCCTGTCATTCAAAGGGAGACAATTCAATAGCGTCTTGTAGTCAAGAAAAGTATCTTCCTTATTCAGGGCCGTGGTGTAACGTTGTATTGCTTTTTTAAAATTTAATTTATCTAGGTTTGTGCAGGTCAGAAATTCTTTTAGGACAAAAATTTCAAAGTCCAGTTTTGTTGTAATCAGTAATCGACAGAATCACCATCTTGACTTGGTGCAGTTATACAAAGACACAGCGAAGAAAAGACTAATCAAGCCATTTGTGTTGTCTCGTTATTAAACAATTCTCGCCATTGAATTTTCGCAGCACTTGAATTGGGATTGCATTTTTGTATTAACACAAAGAAAGAATCAGAACAAACATTAATTCAACAAAAATTGAGTTTTTAACTTCATTTCCTGCATGTTTTTTGCAATTAAACTCAATTATTCCAATATCATAAAGAGGAAAAGCACAAACTTAATTTTGTCTCCAGCCAATGGTTTGTACAGTACTTCATGCCCGAAAAGTGGTCATAATTAATTCACAGATAAATTGCCACGCAATAACCATGTCTTCTATGAAATACTTCCATGCATTTATGTATTAATATAGTGCTGGTAAGACTTTAGAAATAGTGTGTATCTATATCAGGGGTGGGGAACCTATTTACTGTCATGGGCAGCATGAATTGTGTATGATCGCTGGCAGACAGTAAAATCAATTAATTTTATCTTAAAATTATACATTTATCTAATTATGAAGAGGAGTGCCTTCTCTTGACTTATTTTCTAAGTACCAGCTTATCATGGATCTTCGTTTAGACGCAATGTTGTACTCTAACTTCGCTATAAAAATTATGTTGAGAGCTATATGAAATGTTAACGCGGGTCGCATTTGGCCCGAGGACTGCAGGTTCCCCACCCCTGATGTAAATGAAGACTTTACTGACTATTTTACAATTTTCCTATTTCCCAAATGCAATTGTTGTGTTGCGTTGTTTGACGGCGAAGAATATAGGTTATCACATGATATAACAACCATGGGTAGCGGAACCTTTTTCAAAGTGGGTGGGCACAAGTGCACGTTAAAAACTATAGAACATTTTTGTGGTTAGAATTGGCAACTGTTACGTCACAAGCATTTAAATATTACGTCATTACCTATACACCATATGGAGGTCTAAATTACACTATTTTAGACAAAACTCCACCACTATGAAAACATCGGTGAACCACCTGAAATTCAAATAGGCTGTTACAGGGGCGACCCAAGTCATCAGCGTCACTCGAGCTGATCATACGATTTATTCTGACTGACTGAATAAAACCGTTCGACGCTTGGGTCACTGAAATTTCCATCTGCTTTCATTCTGGCTGGCATTATCGTTGCTCTGTGACATTATGTTATGTAACAAGAAATGAGAAATTCTCATGATAACTTCACCATTGTCGAGCAACGTACGCCACAGAGCAATGATAATGCCACAGTACGGTTATAAAGGGAGGCATGGGGGGCCATGGCCCCTCCCAGATTTTTGGCTGGCCTCCTGCTTGGCCCCCTCAGTTTTTTGCTTAATTTCACGTCCAAGTTCTTTTGACTGACATATGCACAACAACTTTCAGCCGCAAAATTTTAAACGATTTTTAAGACTTTCTGGCGACGGTTCTGACGATATTCGCAAGCCTATGTTGGGTTTGATAGGTTTAATCATAGCGAATCAATCTTCATTACAGCGGAAAATCACCACACAGGAGAGACATTTATGTTGGCTCCCCTACTTTTTTCATTGGCCCCGTAGTGCTCCCCACTTTTTTATTTAAGAACCGCCACTGTAACGCCAGCAAGTCTTCCGCTTACTAGGCTCATTCATGTTAGCTCGAGTTGTTGGACAATTTATCGTTCGTTTGAAATTACTCTGGAAATGGGAACTGTCCATTGGGTTGAACTTCAAATCCAGTGTCCTATACAAATCCATTGCTTCAAAAAAACATTCAGTCCAATATGAATTATGTTTCAAAAAATACTTAGCTGCATAGGACAGCTCAGACTCTAATGAATAAGCCCAAGTAAAGCGCGAGCGAACGAAGTCGTGAGAGCGCCTACTACGAACGATATAGTTTTATTCAGGTCACCTGCAACATGAACGCGAAAGGTCAGGCATAGAACGAAAATATATGAACAGTGACAAAGCCAAAAGCAGAGAGGCCGAGTTAACAGCTTAGTGAAGTGGGATCCTGGGTGGTGGAATAAACATACAAAGTAAACAAGCTTGCGTTCACCGATATAAATTGTAATCGCAAACTTGGGCGAAGCCCGAGCAGCCCGTGTGGCAGAGTAGCCACTGGGCTTTTAAAAAAAACACGAACGCAGCATAAAAAACAGGCAAAAATGACACAGCATTGATACCTGTCTTAACACATTTAAAATCACAACTTTCCTTCATCTTGAACACAGAAATATCATGACTGAATACACATTCTACAACTGCATTAGATATCAGAATGCAAAGACAAAAAACACGCAGCAACTAGCAAGTTTTTTTCCGTTTGCAACTGTTCGTATTTATTCGATTGCTCCTGTTCATATCGTGCCCACCAACTCGCTGAGACAAGAGGCATCAATCAGGCCTCGGCCTGCCGCCAATTGCCTTTAAATGAATTCGTCGCATTGCATGCGATCCAGTCAACATAGCAAGCTGTCCGTAAAGATGTCAATTGTGTTGCCAATGCAGAAATAAAATATGGCTATTTAGCGTTGCCAATACAAAAACAAAAACACAGTTCAAAATGATCTGGCAAATATTTCATTTCTCGTATAAGATTCAGTAAAATTTAACAATTTGGAATGGTGTCAAAACGCTTGAAATTATCCAAAGTTTTTAATGGTGTGGCACGAACTTTTCCTACACACAAGCATGTGGGTGTCGGAAGAAGGGCGGGAATTTGAAAAGTTCAGCAAAAAACGCTGTTTTCCTAATTTCGAATGGTAAAACTCAAGTTCCACCACTTTTGGACCCCCGTAGAAAAACTTTTGGAAAAATCCACTAGTGTCCCGCCAGGAAAAATGCCTTCCGACACCCATGCACACAAACGTGTAAAATGACAGCATTTTTGTGAAAAATTGTGTTGTGTGACATTATCTGGCAACAATGTTCAACAACACCAATGCGTTAAGCAATCCATAGCAGGGTGACAGACTGTGCACGGTGTATTCTGCTAAACCAGTACGAAATTCTGCCAAATTAAAAATAATATATTAGAAACTAGATCCACAAAATACTGCGAAAATTCTGTAAAGATTTTTTCATTAAACGATTTATTTTCTCACTGGACCCAATACTAATTGTGTTACTCAAACTTATGATATTTAGGCAAAAGACTGGGGGGACCAGGTCCCCCCAGAAATAAAAGTGGGAGGGTCTAGGCCCATGCGGATCCCCCGGTTCCGCCACCTATGATAAATACTGTAGAAAAATGAACTTATGGCGTTGTGCATTACATGATTGTTACCATAACTTTATAAGGAGGTGACGTTTGCTTTGCAGTTGTGATAAAACTGAATAATATACTGCAGTGGAGGCAGCGATGGAAAATAATTTCTTCGGCACTGCGGACCTTATAGTCTTTATAGGTAATATATGTTGCGTCGCAGAAACAGGGCAACATTTTGATGACGTGCATGTTGAAACAAAATTACCAACATTGCACTTATCTTGGTGAAAAGTAAGATATATGCGTTGTAAAATATGCGACATAACTGCAAAATATAATTGATTGTGCTTTTCTGGTTTTGGCTCCATTAACACATTGTTATTATCGCATTGACTATGGAGATTCTGCTGAGGGTAAAGTACAAAAATTATATGACTTTGTATACACCACTCAAATTTCGGTTGGTGAAACGAAGAGTACAAACATTGATTTTAGTAACAAATTTTTGGCATCCAGTTCAGACCCGGACTGAAAATCGCTGGCATACGCAAGTGACATTTGACCCTAAATTAGCCTTTCCGGTTGTGTACAAATTGGCTAACCCTCGTGAAACTTACCGCAGTGATTATCGAACTAACTGGAAAAGGCTTTGTGAATATTCGTACAGGAAAAAACATTTGAAGTTTTTCAAATGCGAAGACGTGAGTATTACAAAAAGGTAACAGGAATTAAATGTGACTACTCTTTCAATCGTTAAAGGAACGGGGGAATACAGAATATGCAGAAAAATTCTTTGGAAGTTCATCAAGGTTTTCCAAAAGCAAATTGAAGTTGTTTTATTTTATTTATCATACAAACATTAGCTGCTTCAGGCAGAAATCTGTGGCATTTTTTGTTAAGATGTCGTGTTAACCTTGAATGAGTACATGCTTACATAGGTAACAGCTGCGAATCAAGNAATTCAGACTAAACTATTGGCTGTACACGTTCATTCAAAAACATCAACCGACCCAATAAAGTAGTCTCACAACACTTTTGACGACAAATCAAAACCAAGCCAGTTCTTTCCGATTTGGAAAAAACAATGCGAAAGCTGTACAAAGCGTTTGTGACTCCGAAATCGATTTTATCTTGGGAAATCTTAGAGTTACGCGTTATTTCCTTTCATTTTCTGCTTGCTGAAGTTTCCAATTTTGCACATGCTTTCTATTAAGTTACAAACTACTGAACTGTGGCATTTAAACTAACTTTTTATATGCTTTCAAAGGTTTGTCGGTTCTTTCTCTTCTTGTTGGAGCTTACTACGCCATCAAAGACAGACAAGGAAATGACAAAGAAAATTACTACTTTGGTAAACGCTCGATGTCTCCGGTAAGTTTAAAAGCGGATATGCTACAAGTTGCCTTTCAATGCAGCATGTTTCTTAATCTAGCTGTGCAAACTATCTTTCCACAAAACTTTGCAATAATTATAATTAAAAAATGTTTTTTTGTTTGACAGACAATACTCTTTTATTCCACTTTTTTTACGCATACATAATTGAACCAACCAATCATTTCTTAAAAGTAGGTTATTGTTCCAAAATTCCCATATTTTTATCTGGTAAAAGATATGTTTCTTGCAACAGATGTAAAAAAACTTCAAAAATTTCTCTTTATCATTTCCGAAAGGTACAAAGCTTAATCGCAACAATCCAAACGATTACACATTTCTAGAAAAAATCCGTTGATTCAGAAATAAAGCGCATACTGTACTTAACAGGCTTGGAGAAAGATGGTGCGGTACAATGCCCACCCTTATGACCAGAAGTTCTTGTATGCATATTTATTACAAATGGATATTTCTGCAGGATATTATTAGAAGCGCACATAAACAAAACACCACAATCCACAAGAGAGATCACTGAGCTAAATGGCATTCGTTGACAATGTTTTGTGGCGTGTAGTGTCTTCTGCGTTTTTCCTAAGATTCTCAAACAATCAGGAGCCAAATACGTTTTTCAAGTTGACGAGACAAGAGCATGTAGTAGCAACGGTTGCGCTGCTGTATACAATATGGTTCATCATCCATACGGTTCAAAAAGAATTAATTACATTTTGAAAAGTGTACTTTGATGCTACCACAACGGTGAATTTTAAATTGCAAAGTTGACGCTTTTGACCAGATAGTAAAAACCAGTGGCTACATCAGTGCTGTGATACCGCGAACGTTAAACAACGCGCTTGGTACTGCAACTATTATGCATATGCAGTCATCAAAATGTTTCAATCTATGACGTTCATTCTTGCTTAGCAGTTAGCTCCAGTTTCCTGGTAATGTTTCCAGTTTAATCACTTGGCCAGTTAGTTCTAGTTTCTTAAATCTTTTCTACGAATGAATCTCGCAACCATTAAAACATGTTATCTTTTTATCAATTTTAGATTCCTGTTGGTCTGTCAATATCTGTCACATTTATGTCTGCGATAATAATGATCGGGTATCCCACCGAGGCATACGCATACGGCTCCATCATCCTGCTGTACTCTATCTGCGGTGCTACACCTATCGTCGTTGCTTGCGTCTACTACATTCCTCTGATTCACCGATTGCGTCTTTCATCTATTTATGAAGTAACTTGTGCTTGTTCTGCTTATTGTCTATATTTCGAAGCCTGTTTGTTTTTGCAAAAAACATAGTACTTAAGAACTAGACCTGTATTAGAAAATTTCGAGGTGGGCCTATTGCCTAGTGTAAAGCGAAATTTCTGGCCTTCAATTGTTTGTAGGTTATTTTGGCTTCTCAGAGTAAAGGAATAAAGTTTGACCATTACTTTTTTGATGCGTGTTGTGAAAATTAAAACTTTTTGGTTAGATGTCAGATATCCATAACAAGCTCCAGCACGGGAACAACTATACCCACTAAAAAATATTGGACTTATTCTTAGACCTCATTTACTTTCTTTTTCTAGCTCTAATCCAAACTTAAACAGACACACTTACCTAAACACCAAACCCTAAGCCCTAATCATCAGTTTTCTCAGCGTATTTGATATGTAGAATATTACTATGTGCATGCGCGCATGGCGTGAAGTCAGAAATTTAGCAAGTCAGAAATTTTGCTTGAGACAGGTTGCCCCTCTGCCTGCGGGCCTAATATTGTTTACTTTATTTTAATAGCAGATTGTACTGGTCCTCCCACGTTCAATTAATTGAAAGAAAACTTCTCTATGCAACAAACACCGTTGTTTAAAATTCGTAACTTTGTTCCCATTGACGTTTTGATATTATTACACTTTAGTTTCGTTCATTGTCACTTAAACTGTGGCTTTATTTCATTAGATACAGCCAACAGGTCTGCTCTACCACCATTGTCAGTATTACAAAATAACATATTATGGATAATGACTTTCAGCAAATATAGATGTCACATAACTCCTTTGTACAAGAACTTAAAATTATTGAAACTTAATAATATTTATCAAATCGAATCAGAAAAATTTATGGACAATTTTCAACACGGAAAATTACTCGAAATATACAATGAATTTTTTCACGTTACTTCTCTCTGTTCTTGTCACAGAAGATTTGCTGTTATGGAAAATTACTTTATTCAACGCTTTTCACGCTATGCCGGAAAAAATCAATTTTGTATAGGGGAACTTCCCTCTAGGCTAGGTGGAACAATCTTTCAGAGGCTGGACCCTTGAAGTACATTTTGGAATCAATTACAAGAGATTGTATTCTCTCAGTATTAACCCTGCTCAGGTAATCTCTAAACACAAGCACCGTTGTTGTCTTTGCCCAAAATAGGCAGATTTTTTTTATTTGCTTATACTGGACTAACTGACAGGTTTAGACGCGCGCGTGGGTTTTGTACAACTCAGCAAGTCTTCTCAAGCTCATCCGATCAAAAAAAAAAACAACATGTTGATTTTGGAAAAATTTTTATATGATGAAGAGCAGAAGCAATTTTTCAAACAAAAATGTGGGAAGCGCTCATAGCAAATGAACGAAAATGTGAAGAAAAATCCAAAAATTCCGCCAGCAGACGTCATTGGTGGTCGGTTTAAGGTTTAAACAGAATCTCATTTCATGCTTGTGATTCTATCTGCAATAAAAGTAAATTAGGTTGAGACATGAAATTTTTCTATTTTCATTGCAATTTTCAGCCACAATAACCAACATTGCCCAAAATAGGCAAAATTTTCACGACAATCAAGCACATAAGGCAAACTTGCCCAAAATGGGCAAATGCTTTACGACAATTGTTGGGCAATCAGATTGATCGCGGCACTGCTATTGACTTTCATGTCTCACATACGGCAAGTCCCGTCGCCGCAGAGGGGATTTGGTGAGCTAACCCCACCCCAAACACTCAGAGCCGGATTAAAGGGTATGGGGGCCCGGGGCAATTTTTACCGGTGGGCCCCTATGACGTAATTCATGACGTCATCGTTTGTAAAAGTTATGTTTTCGCTGATTCGCAAGGT
>JGI24159J19872_10003396_pt1 | contig 19802 bp, 10 predicted proteins | sample Ectturendosymbi4_FD_19872 | JGI IMG/M metagenome (IMG submission 19872) | reverse complement strand
AAGAATAATACCAAAGGTATAATTTGCGTATATTGAGCAAGTTTAGGTCAGCCATAACTCAGTAGCAGATTCAGCAAGAAAGCTATTCATACCTCTGAAAATGCGGTTAGATTTGCAAAAATTGCAAAGTTTTGGTTTTGGGATTTTCTGTGGATAAAGTATTTATGGGAGTGGGTTTATGCATATTTAGATGTAAGTCATCAGGCCTTAGCGCCAACGCCAAGATCCACTTTTTTGATTAGAATTTTTGTTGGAAACTAGGCTGTAATACGAATCTATAAGCGTGTTTAGAGGGTTTGATTAGCTTTCTAGTGTTGGTTCAAAAGGTATGGTCAAAAAATGCAACTAATTAATTACTCCCCAGGCGATTTCTGGGGATTTCTCCAACTAAATAACGTTTGAGCTAGAAACCCTAGAAAGCTATTCAAACCGGCTAAATACTCGTAATATAACCTAAATTCCAATGAAAATGCGAGTCAAAAAAGTGGCTCTTGGCGTTGACGCCCAGGGCCTGATGAAAATGCGTAGACCTCTCCCCATTATAACGCCATCCATAAAAAACCCAAACGAAAACTTTCCAATTTTTTAAAATCTAAACCAGTGCTTCTTAACCTGGTGAATGTTTCACCCCAGGGGGGGGTGAAAATTTTACAAGGGTGAATGAAAGAAGAGAGGTGAATGAAGGCTGAATGAAATTTCTGTTTCTTATTTTTTGTTTCCTCTGATAACATGCACTTGTCTTGCCTTTTTTACCCAAAACAATACCAGCAAAAATAAAAGGCGAACTTCAAGCGTTCTAACTTTGCGTTTTCAGCAGTCAGCATTCAGCAACTTATCACTTCAGAAAAATCGTGCTATTGTGCAATTAACTTCGTCTATTACGTAACGGGGATAGATTTCACGGAGAGACGCCAATGCCGTGTTTTATTCACTCGAGTAGAGGAATATCTGCTATGCTCTCTGCATGAGCGTCCTGTACTCCTGTGAAAAAACATCTGCTGTGATCGCAGTACTTTCAAAAATTTCAGGCATTTGGACACTGTTTACAGTACGTAGTCTTATCAGTCGAAGTACAGGCCTAACCAATCGGAGTACAAGAGTAGCTCATATTTTTGATATTTGCTTGCTTCCAGATTGAAATTTATTCCAACATCTAATATACATTTGTATCTCAGGTAATGCCTGCAGAATGTCTACGAAATACGTACAAAAAGCACCTTGTTTTGATGAAAGTAAATGTAAATCTATAGATGAAATCGGTCAGGGCGCGCCAGCTTCATCAACTCCGCAGTTTAAATAATTGGATTTGAAAAGGAATATTAGCGTCAAGAACATTTTGCCTTCAAAAATTAAAAGACGGAAGTGGTATGATCATTTTATAAGTAAGATTTTTCCTCCTGGAAGCGAAGAATTGAGCCATCAACAACTCAATGCATTTTTTGCTATTTTAAATATAGCAACCAGTTTTTGGCTCATTCAAAACTGCGGAGTCATTGACAAAACAAACACTGTATTTATCAGAACAAGACCTCGGAAATTTTCAAGCAAAAGCACCAGTATTTGTGCAAACAGTAAAAGTCCTTCATTCATCAGTCGTAAATGACTCTACTTGCAAAAAGCCTCTCCTTTCCTCTCTTGAAAATTATCATATGCTAAAACGTTCCTTGTTGGTAGATTGGACAAAAATGGCAATAAACACCAAACCATTCACCATTGTTGGTGTAGAATTGTCAACCTCATGAAGCGAAATATATGCTGTGGTTATTTTGCCTTTGATCGAACACAATTGGATGAAGTGTTCACGTGACAAGCACAATACAGAGAGACACAACCTCTTACGCAATGTGGACAAAAAACGACCAAACGCTTGCCTGAACTTTATTTAGATGTTACGGTCAGCTACGTAGGAATTATGCATTCCAAACATGTATGTGTTTTGAACTTATGATGTGATCGCTTAAAACAAATGTGTGCAGCTGCTGACAAAATAACTTCAGAACAGTTTTTGCTTTATGAGGCAAAACACACTGCTTATTAAATGTACATCTTTAAAACTATAGTTTCGACTGTAATTCAAGTTATAAAGTATTAACCGTTGAAACACAAGCTTCAAAATAATTAACTAGATATCTGACAATTATTTGAGTTGAGCGTTAATTTTCAATTTTTATAAAAGACTTTTCAAATCGCCAATGTCAGGAGCTGATCACCGTTTACAAATATTGAATCGTACTTTAAACATGTGCTCAGACAAAACTTTGAACTATGTCTGTGCCAAACTAAGCCATTAACATGAATGTGCAAACAAATCCCACAAAAAAATTAACAAGAGGAAGATTACGCATAACTTACAATCCCTTTCAAATTTAACGTAGGCAATAGAGCTGCAAGCAAATATCCAACTTTTTTCAGAATGGCTCCAAAATCTGAGCAGATATTGGCCTATGGAAGTGGTGGCTGGACTAGAAATCTGCACAATGCAAATAAATATTCTACTGCCCTACTGTACATTACTTCTAACATGTCAAATCCTATTATTATAGGACATTTCGGCACACTGTTACTTATTTATAGTCTGTTGTGTTGACCTTTGTTTTTTCGCCATGTGTTTTGTGTTATTGCCCACATCATTAGCCCAAAATTCTCATGATTATGGCATATATTCCTAAATTCCCGAACTGCATTGTTACTTACACACCATACAGTATTTTGCATAGGCACTGACTTCTGAAGCCATCATTAGTGGTGAAATACTCAGTACTCCCACCCAGTGTCACCTTTTTGTGATTTATAATTCCATTTTGTTTGACAAAAACAAGCATCATTACATAAATTTTAATAGGTCCTGTAAAAATTTTCATTGGCTCCTACACAGACCTTAAATGTTGACTCCGCCTCCAGCCTAAAATCCAAACTCCAACCTTAGTCCACTCCGGCTCCGTGATCATCTCTGGTACTTACTTGCTTGGACATCAACCAACGTTGGTGGGCCGAATCGTAGTTGGCGGCTTTGTGTTTTTGACCGGTGCGCCTGCGTGCTGCAGATTCGCTGTGCACCTGAGGAGCTACGATTGTCCCTTTACTGTTTTCGTGATTCTCCTGAGTCAGTGCGTTGTAAATATAATCTTGACCACTATTGGCAATTGTGCCGAGCGTAATTGCCAACAACACGGGAGTTTGCGCGAACAATTTACCCTCCACTGTAAAGGCGGTTCTGGTGCCCATCCGTTACAAGTAGACTTTCGTCGTTGGTAGCAGGACTGCGGAGCCGTCATAAAAATGACACAGCACCGGAGCTCTTCTTTTCATACACTTGGCTCCGGCTTCGGACCTCTTGGTTTTCATCAGCATGGCTCCGGTTCCGGAGCTCTCCTTTTTCATGGCTCCGGCTACCAGTTTCTGTTCGTTTTGACACATTGATGTTTTCAATTGTCTTGGTGCGCCCCAAGTTGAATGGAAAATGACTTAAATCAAGTACATAAAACTAAGAGAATATACCAAACTTTTTTGAATAATTTAATCTGGTATAGTTTTTTACAAGCAGCGCTTTTACCATGAGCAACTCAGCGAAAAAACAAGAATCACAGGTTCAGACGATTCAGATAACAGTTACCAGCAGAAACATAACTCAGGATAACGGTAACATCAAGACATTCTCTAAAGGCAGTCGCTGGTTTTACCCTCAATGCCGGAGGACCTTTCGTTATTTCTTACGACCAGAATCAAGAAAATGGCTGTGTGTGAAACTGCCTTTGTGTCCGATCATTTAAACACAGACCACTCCCAATTGACTAAATGCTTTGCACTCGTTGTATGCTTTGCCTGTTGTAGTCTCAGCGATTCCACCCATTTTAACAGTGCTGCCACGGCAAACCATGCAAAGAGCGCAAAACACATGGTCGATTACTTCTCTAACGTACTCTTTCTAACATGCACACATTTGCATCAACACAAATGTCAAGGTGTGGTTGAAAGCCCTTTGTTCAAAGAAACAGTATGACTTCTAGCACGAAAGTCACCTTTGGCTTTTTCAAAATAGCAGAAAACTTCTGNATTCTTATCTTTTGCACTCATAACAAGCAGTGATGAATCACCAAGTNCAATTAAACCTGCAAAGTTTAGGAGAAAATAAGACTGGTTACCATCCTGAAAACATAAAATTTGTTTCCACAGATGAAAACTTCAAGAAAAGTCCACATTTATTGACATGTTTTTTTTCGTACGTTTCCGATGATGTACTGCTATGCAAAGCCATGCTATAGTTCGCTAGTCGCTACCAAATAGTTATAACCTTCATGTTATGCTGCTGCTAGTAAAAGTGATGTTTCCCAGTGAATTTCGCCAGTAATCTAGTAAACCTTGTAAGCCTGATGGTTTCTACTAAAAATTCCTACATTGCGACGGCGTGCCGAGCATTTCACGTTTAAATCTGCAGTGGTGTCATATCTTAATCATACTCCCTGTCCCTGATAACAGCATGATTACACAACTACAGAAGCTATGGATATTATATTCAGCACCTACACATTATAGATTAGGGTAGTTCCTTTTAGATCGCTACGCTACTGCAGACCCAGTTTGACCATTCAGACTAGAAAGTAAGAAGTTGTAGTAGATAACGTTTTTCTTACTTCTACAACAGTGGTTCTCAGCCACTTCGCTCAAGGGAGCCAAATCCAGAAGAATTTAACACAAATCAATTGACACATTTTGTTTATTGCACTAACGAAGTCTGCTACATAAAATATTAGAGATGTTACTGAAAGGGGCTCCTTCTGATTTTTCATTTTATCTCCGGCTCCTTATTTTTGAGCTCCAGCTACGACTCCAGGCGAAATTCCCAGCTCCAGCGCTCCGGCTTCTGGCTCCGCAGCCCTGTTTGGTGGACTTGGACCAAAATATCAACGAAAACCGAAACTTTCACCGTTGTTAAACTTGGAAAAAAATGCCAATCAAAAACCAAAACTTTCACCGTTGTTGGACTTGGACAAATATGCCAATGAAAACCAAAACTTCCACCGTTGGTAAACCTGTACAAAAATGCCATTAAAAATCAAAACCTTCACCGTTGTCAGACTTGGACAAAGATGACAATAAAAATCAAGACTCTCACCGTTGGTAGACGTGGACAAAAATGCCAATAAAACGAAGATTTTCACAGATGGTAAAATTGGATAAAAGTGCCAATAAAAACCAAAATCTTCACTGTTAGACTTGGAAAAAAATGCCAATAAAACCAAAACTTTCACAGTTGTTAGACTTAGCAAAAATGCCAATAAAAACGAAGATTTTCACCGATGGTGAAATTGGACAAAAATGCCACAAAAATAAAAACTTCGATCGTTGGTAACTTTGACCCAAAAAGGCTAAGAAAAAATGTCAGACGTCCATAGAAGAATCTTCTTGGCATTTGATTGCCTCAAAGTGCATGTCCTTAAAAAATGGTTTGACATTTCATAACAAGGTGTAAGCCCATTTTTGACTAACATAAAGTTGTAGAAACTTCCATTAGGAAAAGAGAAGTGCAAGGTTCATCATGTCGTCAATAAAATGACTATTTCGCACAAGTGCACTCACGAGGTGTAGGCCCTAGTCCTATCTGACCAGCAATTAATTTACTCTGACGTAGCAGGCGTCATACGTTCTCTTGCTTGTTTCTCAATGATAAACACGAGTTGAGCAGGAGCAATTCGCGCCAAATTGATCTAGATGGTCAGTGCTTGCACACGTGTGATCTACTTAGAGTGGGAGCCCAGAGGATCCAAGTTAGCTGGAAAGGTAACCAGCTTCTAATGGCATCACATCATCTGGTATGACTTCCTGTACAAAGATCTGGTGGTCTGCCGCGTCACACCTGGTGGGTGTGGTCATGGGGGTAATTAACGGTACCTCCAAAATTGAGATAGATCAGCTGGAAAGTTAACCATTTCAATCCTGTTGCAATATGTCCAACATAATCCCAGGAATAATAAACGACCAATGACAGACATTTTAGGTGGCGGGGCACCTCCTCCAGACGCCCAAAATGATCCCCAAAATTGAGCTAGATCAGCTGGAAAGGTAACCACTTGAAACCTGTTGCAAAATGTCCAGCATAACCCCAGGAAACACAAAGACCAACGCCAGACAATTTAAGTGGTGGAGTACCGCCGCCAGACACCCCCAAAATTGAGCTAGATCAGCTCCGAAGACAACCACTTGAAAACTGTTGCAAAATGTCCAGCATATCCCAAGGAACCAGGGTTGCCAGATTCAGTGAGTTTATGTCACCGAACATGTTACCACAGGGAGCTTTTGGGGGCTTAAAACACCCAAACCAACTATAAACCCCCTAAATTATAAATGGAATTACCAGAACACAATTGCTTTTTCTGCCGATTGATTTTCTGTCACTCGTTGTTTTTTCCAAACTGTTTCTGAAATTGCGTTACAGTGATATCGTCGCGGTTTGCAGATAAAATAGAGAAGCAAGGCAGATTACCCCACTTTCCTCTTTGACCGGGAATTATATTCCTTGATCGTTTTTATTTGTTTGTGTTGTAATAAACACATTTCAACGCAAAGCCTCAGCATTCATTGTTTGCAGTGCTCAACGTCAAGTTTCTTACATGCCTAGTTGTGGCGTACAAAACTGTGACTTGTACTTTATCAGTGTATTCGATGCAGGGAATGTTTAGCGCAAAGTTACTCGTGGGTTATCCAGACAGTCTTATCGTATTTTGTATTGCGCAAAACTGTGATATATTTCATGATTATGACTAAAGATTTAACATTGCGCAGTTTGCTGTTCAAATAGAAATGAGGACTTAGTNATGTAACTCAGTTCCTCGAGTGTGTTTAGTATATTTTGTTTGGTATATTTTAACAATTCTAACACAAAACTTCGTATTCGCTGAGCGGGGCAAGGCTTGCCATCTGCAGGATGGCTTTCCATATCTACAGGGGGATATGCTAAAACTATGCTAGGCATTCCTGAAGTTTCACTGAACATCAAGCCTAAATGCAGTATAACTGCTAATCGTACTTTTAATGCTGGGGCAATGGATAAACAAATGTTTGAAGAACGTTTAATTTTTGCTACAGTTTAAGCTGATTTGCTTTAAGTTTGTTGAATTCTGCATGTTTCTAGATTTTAAAATTGTTTGCATGAGAAACGCTTTATGGAGCTGTTTTTTTTTACGATCGTTTAATACCAGCAGTGGTGCAGGAGACGGGGGTGCAAGCGCACCCCAAAAATTTTGCTTTGTTGGAAATCCGGGAAAAATTCCTAAACATTTGGGCAGAATCCATGAAAATCCGAAGAAAATCCCTAAATATCTAGGAAAGATCCCTGAAAATCGGGGAAAAAATGGCCCCCAGCGTTGTTTGATTTCAAAAAATAGCACCCAACATTTGCAGAAAAACATTCGAAGTCCATTTTTTGGAGGCCACACCAAAAGACGGTCGGCAAAAGTTGCATCGCAACTTTTCGGGCAAGTTTGGGAAAATCTGGGCAAAAATCCTTTGCACACCCAAAAATTTACCTACTCCTACACCTATGAATACCAGAAAAATTCATATTTTTAAAGCATACATCATTGTGCCCATTAAAGCGTTGACGGCTAGAGAAAGTTAAATTGAGCTAAACGTATGACGTGTACATAAATAGCAAATCATCTAATTCAGTTTAAACGGCGGCATTACGTAACGTAAAATGCTAGTTCACTGTAACTGCCACAATATCACTTGCAACTGCTTTTCGTGTAGACAAAGCTGCGGAAAAGTACAATTATTTGAGAACTGGCAAATGCTTTGATACAATTTCATGGCTATATTGCAAATATATGGATCCACAAAAAGCGTAAATAGCAGATAAAGATGCGAGAAAGAAAATAAAAAATAATTAAAAAAGTGTTGGACAGTTATCACTCGGGGCGAAAACATGAGCGTGATCCGACATATTTTACTTGATCGTCCTTGCGAGGAATTAATATTCAGAGCAGCCCAACGCTAAAGTTTCTGAATGTGAACAGCAGAAAAACGCGCCGGTAATAAACAAGCCTTCCATCCAGAAAAAGAAACTTTTAGGACATTGGCGTTCAAAATAATGTGAAGGGACACAGCAAACACATACGAGCTGAAACACTTGATTATAAGCTCAATGCAGCAACTCGCCACTTCGGCCACCAACATGCATTATAGAAATCCAAGCGAATTTTATAATACCAGAGCTATATATCTGTTTCGCAAAACGATTTTATTTTTGGTTAATATTCTTTTAACCTGCAACTGCATTCAATCAAGAAAATGTTTTTCATGAAAATAAAAATAATTTGCCTGATCGCCGAATGAGTTTCTTTGCAGATGTTCTTTTATATATAGGCCTACCACAGTCACAATGGTCTTAGACAATTTTGTAGAATGACAGGTTCACATTGTTGCTTTGCAGATTGGGATATTTTCTGTTTCAAACAAGACAGCCAAGAGAAAATCGATATGCTAAGAACATTTTATGATTGGTAAACCAACAGACGCCTAAGCAGTAGTTTTTCAAGTTCCTTGATCCATTCCAAATTTCACATGTGCGTCGTACACGTCAAGTGAAATCAGTCGATTGGACAGCACTTCTAACAAGTAAAGCATTGCTGCAAAAGAACTAGGGGTCTGCGCAATTGGCAGTAGGTTTAAAGTCTGTCACAACAGCAGAGAGCGTACAAAAAAAGCGATGTATAATCAAATGTACTCGGCGAGGCAAATAAGAGCAATACATAGAAAATAAAACGAAATCTCGCTAGCAATTAACTTATTGCAAACAGTTAATGCATGCAGCTGATTGCTTGCTCTAGCAGGGATTAAAAAAAACATGATAATCATCAAATGCTCGGAAAATGAACATTAGCAGTCACTTGCGGAGCATAAATCTACAAAATTGGCCAATGATGGCAACTGTACATGTTGTTTTGTTTTCCTTCAACAGAACCAGCGACTGCTACAATATCCATTATCAGTTTAATTATTCTTTTAATTGATAGAATTACTCTATTGGTAATTCAAAATGGGATTGAATGTTTTTAACCATGACGTGCTACAGACGTTTTTCAGCAAACTTTGTTTTAATGCTGCGGGCCAAGAAAACAAGACGTGTCAATTAAAAATGTGTAAAAATTGCAACACTACTCCGGCATCTGATAACCCAGAACGATTTTTGGAGATCGACGATGTGGAATGTACTCGTCCAACTCATCAGCTGAAACACCAGCCACTGCAAAAATCGCCTCTTTCTAAGATTCGACAAGCTGATCAGTCTGGGACTGATCAACACCGTTCGTATTTGCTTCCGTCCATTCTAAAGCTTCTTGCTTCATATCAGCATACTTGCTGTTGAAGAATCCAGTCTGAATACGAAAATAACTCTCAAAGGTTATACGCAGCAATACACGCTTTTTTTCACTACATGAAGACCAACTGTGGAATCTTTCGATTGCTTGCCATTTCGCCACCACTGCATGTCTTTCAAAAGCGGATGAATTGTGCTTATTTGATAAAACTGGGTTTGCCCCAATAGTATTACCGCAGCTTGAAAGTTGGGTTCTAGACAGCTGTACATCGTGGGTAAAAAAGACGGTTTCAAAAGATAATCTTTTCAATTTGATACAACAAAAAATAGTCAATCTCCACAGCATTGTGGAAACAAACGCGAAAACACTTTCATAAAGTTAACATGGCTCCTGAGCTAAAACTCATTAGATGCGTTGATTGATACCAAACATTTGGTCCGTGCATCAAGTCTTTCACGGTTCTACATTATAGCTAACTCTTAAGACCTGATAAAAAAAATGTCGAAAAGACAGAAAACGCGAGTTCATCTTGCACGGTAAGCTTTCACGGTAGGCTATCAGATGATGTGGTGTTTAAAAAAAAACAAAACAACCGTATTCCTTCGTTTTCAAAGACTAACGGTAAAAATATCAGAAAGAACAGCACTGCATTAAAACTGCCCAACGCTCAGTAAACGTAACCTGGGTAGAAAATAATTGTTCGCTTAACTTCTGCGATCCATAATAGTAATTTTTAAAGCCATCGGCCAAGGGTACAGCATAAAAAATACTGCCCGACAGGACAGCATAAAAATACTGTACTGNGCGATAGCAGCAGTGTCACAAAGAACCATAATTCTTTGTGAAACTATTTTTCGTTTTTTTTGTAAAAAACTAATTGCAATTTTACAAGTCATTACAAGCAGTAACCTAACGCAAACGCTTACAAGTTACCTTGTACATAACAGCTACTATGATGATAAGAAGGAGCAGACCAACGATGGCCGCCACTATGTAGATCCAGGTCAGATTCTGACTGATGATCTGGGGTCTCAGCGAAAATTTCTTAACGGGAACTTCAATCTGCAAAAAATGTTTGCATACTGATGCAAATTACAGAGCGCAGGTAAATACGTTGCAAGGGTGAAAAAAGTTTGAAACCAGCCAAGTGCAACAGCAGAGAGCGCACATGTCACCATAAAACTTTTCAGTTTTTTCAGCATGATAATAAGGTGAACATTAAAACATGAGCGATGCTGAATTCATGTGGAATATTTATAGAGTATATAAGCTTGAATTCATTAGATGAATTCGTTGCTACGTGCATTACGAACTGACTTTCTAAAAACGGATAAAGAATTTTTTGGTCCATGTACCGTTTGTCTGATAATGGTGGCGTTCATTCCAATGTTGTTGATGATCAGTGTTGAAGGAGATGTGTCAAAGACAAAACCCGAGCGGAAAGTGAGCTGTGTGTCATTCTGCGTGTAAAGAACGAAAGTCAGGCAAAAGTTGCAACGCTTTCAAGAAAATGAGATGTCACGATTGTCAGGTGTGAACAGTTACAACGAAATCAGTAACAGTCGCGCTCATCGACACAAGGATATTTGTGTCAGAAATACAAATCAATTATTCGCTGTCAAATCTTTCATATTTTGTTGCAAAAAAGTTTTTCATTGAACAAATATTAATAGCAACCACCGACCAATTGTAACTTTTCTTTAAGTCTGGTAGTCAAGAAAACCCTCAAGCACAAAAATAACACAACAAAAGTGCTGATAAATACCAACATTTTTCGGTAACTGTAGATGAGCGTACCGCTTGGAGTAGTTTGTAACTACGCTACGTTTTCGAAAACATTTCGAATTAAGTCATCACATTTTTCGCAGCTTCACCGCTCGTAGGTGAATATTTCTCAACTTACATTTTTACTTCACTTTATAGCAACGGAAGTAAGTGAAAAATATGAATTGCGAATTTCTAGCTACGGGTTGTACATCCATAAACTTACTTCATAAATATCATGCAAGCTTTGTATGAAACCTATTAAGTGCAACACAAAATCTGGAGTGGGTAGGACTTGACGGAATAGGAACTTTTGGTGCACGAATTTGCAAGAAATTTCGTGCAGCAACTGCTTTGTGAATTTAGGAGAAGCACGCTTTAGGTTAATAGAAACATGGAAAAGAGTTTTTGGTGTAATCGTGGTTTAACGTCCAAAAATATTACAAACGATTTTACGAAAAAGTGTGAGCACGTATGTTTGCCAGAACCCCTGCCCAAGAGAATGATAAGTTTATGAAATTTCAAAGCTAGCCCGGCCAATGATAAAAACATAGTCATTGGGTTGCAGTAGACAGCACTTGGTATTTACCAGAAAGTCCCAAGGAAAGGTGTGTCCAGATTTAGCTGTTGCACCTGCCAAACGGAGAAAATTTTCCTAACCCCCCAATTGTTTGCCCATGCATACGTACCTGTGTGCCTTACGTGGATGAAGAACTCAGTCCGCCAATAAAAGAGACTATTTGATCTAAATTTAAAGCCCTGTCATGGGTCACCACTTCGGGAAATAACTAAAGAGTATTCTAGTTTCCCCAAAACCTAGAACTCCTAAACTGCAGCCTGATGCTAAGTTGCATTTGAGCGTCATGTCCAGCACTCACGAACTGTAGCTGAGTATCAATTGCTGGTCGATGAAAAGCGGTCTGCCTGAGAAATAAAAACGTTTTTTATGAGGCCCCATTCGAAGATTCAGTTGACTCATGTACTTTCAGGCAAATGGCATTTACCATCTACGTACTCTTTATTCATTCATTGTTATCCTTGTGTCATTCAAACTATTTGTGAACAATCGAATGCAGCTTTATCTTGCCAATCCATCCGTACTATTGAATTGTCAAAAAGTCAACATGCAGAACGAGCTCACGCATAAAGATGTAATAACGAATCAAATTATTGGTATCAGACAGCTTTACCTTCCCACGAATGTCACTTGTGCTTAAACTTCAGGTGACCTATTTCAGCTACAGTGGAGTTGAAATCGGGCCAAATGCAAACGCAAACTTTGAACGAACAATCGCCATGTGCGAATGAAGTGGTGAAGTGAAACTTTATCGTTGTAAAAAATGGTCAGTTTCAGCACTGAATTCATTTTACTGGAGCATCTTTAGTTTAGTCTGAAAACAAGTTTGTGCAATGGTTGGTATAATCTTCGGCACGACGCTCAACTGCAACTGGTAAAGGGACTGCAGTTTGAGAATTCGCATTTTTGGAGAAACCAGAATACCCTTTAGCCATCATTATTTCCAACTCCACTCTGGACCGAAGTGGCAACGCGTCTGCTGATTCTCCAAGTATTGACCAACAAACCTCTGAAGAGGGGAATGAACTATTAAGCCTTATGACCGGACAACTCAATGATCCAAACCTTATTCCGGGGTGGCTTTGGATTTTCTAAAAGTGGCCATCTTCTCTAGTGGAGGTTCTGCTTCACCCACAAAACAATGTTCCAAGTAATTACAGTAATTCTCAGTGGCAAGCTAAGAGATCTTACAAAACTTTACTTAGGTTTTTGAGCACAAATAGGATACCGCTATAGTGTTCATTTCATTTATTATTTAAGGTATTTCTTTTTCACACAAGAAAAACTCTGCCACTTGCCGTGTAATTGAATGCTTTTGTCCAGAGTCGAAACGATGCTTTAAAAATAACCGTATCTAGCTCACCAAGGTTGCTAATATTACATCCCAATGTTTGGCACATAGACTGGTCAACACTTTCTCCAGAACAATCCTAAAAAGCAGAAAGCATGTTTCAAAAACTTAAAACACAATATATATATGAAAGTGCAGCGGAATTAATTGCAAAATAACTGACAAATAATATAGGTCAGAAATTTTGATTGACGCCGGGAAGGTTGTTTTAGGGTAGTGATTAATTGTTTGTCCTGAAGAATTTGTGATTTCTTCGATTTTTGACGTCAACTGTGACTAAGGTTTTTCTTGGTAGTTGAATGTTAATCGTTTAACTTTCTCTTGCAAAGGAACTGAACAACAAAAAATATACCTACAAAAATGTCATCGAACTTTTTGATGGTTGCGTACTTAACATTGCCACCTCACCATTTTGTGAGATCATCCCTATGCTTTACGAATTTTGCCAGTTTATTCTGAAGGTGTCTTTACTCTGTCTTATTATTTTTCGATCTACCTTCATGTAAACAATTTTCCTTGAAAAATTACAAACTCTACCAACATGCGTCTCGCTTCAACACGTTTAGAAGCGTTGGGGTGCAGACCAGTTGTTCTTGGATGTTTGACGTTACGCCCGGAAATTTAATGTTGAAGTGGGCGACACTAATTGCGATATTTTTGAAAGTTTTTATTTGTTTTGAAAAAATGATAAACTGCATGAATTGAAACAGTAATCTGTGCAGCTCAGTGGTTCTCAAACTTTGGCACGGGAAGGCCCTCAAGTTGGTACGCGAAGGCCCTCAAGTTGGTACGCGAATAATCCTATTTTCTGTTTTTCTTCACGTTCTCATCTACATTTTTTACATGTCGGGTTCGGTTGATAAATTCTTGAATTTTTGTGTAGCCTACTTCCCTTGTTGGTTTCAAAAATGGTCAATATAGTTTCTCACTGCCATTCTGTTTACGTTGTATTTGTGTAAATTCTGGTTTTGCCAATTTTGATCGAATGATATTTGGTAGATTGAGTTTTCCTGGAACAAGGTGGTACGCAGTGACACTGACAGTACGGGACGCGTAAATGGTAGGGGATGAGAAAAAGTTTAAGAACCACTGGTTTAGCTGGCCGTATCCTCTCTATTACGCAAGAAAAATAATTTTGAGGATATATGTCGGCTTTACAAGTTGCACAAGATGTCCGCTAGGTTTAGTTTAGGTAGTCATTTGAAAATTACCAGTACATCTTGGCATTACTTCTTGAGCATATGTAGATGCAGGCATAAATATTTGTTATTAATAACATTGCGCTGCTGAGCAAGTGTTAAGACAACTGATCACATTGTGTAACTTTTTGGCGTGTTTATTTACCCAGTCAGAGGACTACTGCTTTGAACAAATTTGCATAATTTTTACAAAGCAAAAGCAGCATGATTCTTGAGTTCATGTTTTTACGGCGGACCTTTAGGAAATTAAATCCAATAAGTTCGCTTACAAGACCTTTTGCGAACTAATGAAATACTGATTGGTAAATCCCAATACAGAAGTTTCATAAAATTTGATTTATTTGATTTAGAAACGTGTCTCATTCTGTGTAAATAGGATGATACTGATCGGTAACTTGGAAAGCAGCGGAGCAATCCTTTGGTTTCCTGCGATGAGTAATATTTTAAATTTTTTGTATTTCCCCAATATTTTTGCCCAAGTTGAAAGGTTTACAGCTCAAATTCATGCAAAGATTAAAAGTAGGCAGACCTTCTAATTTAATAAAAAACCATAAACGNNAAATTCAAACAATGGTTTAGTAAACGATGTTGGAGGTGAAACATGGAAACCTTTAAGAAAGGTGGTCCACAATAAAAGGGCGGANAAACTCTCAAAGATGCAAAACTAAAATCTCAAATNGCCGTGGCATTAAAAGTTTTGCAGAATTGTACAAAATTATTGTTCAATTTGTCTAGAAAAAAAAATAGTTTGTCGTTTTATGCACAAGACAAAGTGCCTACCAGGTNGTATACTTTTTTGACCACTAGACCTGTTTTTGTTATCATTCAAAAATAGTATCCTATTTGTAAATACAATGATGNTCAAAATANTTTTGTGCCCTAAAAACTTTTTTTTATATCGCCACAAAATGGATGTTGAAGTGAACTAGGCCACTGGTATCACTGTGTTTATTAATTACGCCAAAAAAAGAGTGCATTGGAAGTTTTTAATGGGATTTTGACGATGAATTATACACATGTTTTAAAATTCGTAGTATACAATATTTTGTGATTGTACGTGTCGTTTGCTGCATAAAATTGAATAACAGAAAAACTATTCTAAAACTCTCGAAATCAAAGAAAGGAAACGATTTTTTTTCACACAGAAAGAAACTCTTAACATCAGCAAAAATAACTTTCAATCAACGGGTCAAACAGCCATGCAACAACTTAGTAAGAATACAGTCAGACCTCGTTTGTCCGAACTCCGATTAACCGGAATCCCCACTATCCGACACAAAACTGCTAGGAACGGATTTGTCTCAATGCTTTTGACCCCTTTAATCCGGAAACCTCGCTGTCCGACTCAGACACGGAAATTTAGGAACAGATATGCCAAATCAATGGAAAAAACGCTAAACCGGATTACGCCAACTATTACTCAGTTGTAATCACAATAGAAGTGTGAAAGTCAATTTTTTACGCACAATGAATGTAACAGTGGCAGAACTTGCAGGACATTTAATCTCATTCTGAATGCACACTAGCTTACGTATATGGATCTGCTAATAAACAAAAAACCTATGAATATTTCATTTAGACTTGTTCCACATGCAGTCTACATATTAGCTTAAGATGATAGTTCGTCTGAGTATATATTTTTTTCTGTTCCCTTTTGAGCGTCCGCTTAGACAAGCTCTACTGCACATCGTCACCCTTGTTTAAATTATTGACATTTGCTCTGAAAAGAATTTCGTTCTCTATACTTTCGATTCCGATTATCCGGATATCTCGCTAAACTGACATTATCTGACAAAACAAAGTAGTCCGGATAAACGAGGTCTGACTGTGTAGCAATTCGCAACAGCATCAACCCAAAACCTTCTTCTCCACTTACAAACAGGAACTGCGTCAGGGGTTCGTTGTTTTCGTACATNGTTACGTTTGGACCATTGGTGTTGTTTAGNTTGGCTNGATCCAGTGACAACCGATATGGGTTAACGATGTTTTGATTGCAGCTGCAGCTAGTCGCCGACGACTACACAGTGACGTAAATATTCGTAAACCGGTAACGGCTGCATTTTATGAACATTTTAATCAAGGGTTTACACAATTCATTTAATTATGCTCGTTTGAGAACCTGCTGTGTACAATCTAGCTTGACAAGCAAAATCAAAAGGAGACTGCCTAAAAAGAACCGTTTAATTTCGTTTTTTTCAGTTTAGGCTGAACAAAAGCAGAACGTGGTCTTCTGCGAAAACAACACGTGTTCCATTTGTTTTGATTTCAAAACTGGTCTTACCCGCTTTTAGTCACCCGGAGACTAAAATGACTGAGCAACACGCGACATTTTATTTAGCAGATGATACTTTCATTTGGTGCTTGAATACAAATTATACGTTCATATTCAGCAGGCTCACAAAGACCATAACCCGTAACAAAACTGGAATTGGATGAAAAGTACGCGCTGCAACAACAATCACCTAAAAGAACACCGATAAAATGCTTTAGATGTTTCATGAGACCTCTGCTTGAATTGTTTCAAATGATTACGAATTAAAGTCCATGACATAGTGACATATGCAAACTTGGTTATGCGCAGAATGGTATATAGACAAAACACTTACCCCACTAGAGCTACAATCGACTTTGTACAAATAAAACAAATGCTGGTAATCACTCAACTTGCTTGGAAATGTGTACGTCAATTTTGATAGCGGAGTGTTTGCATATCCAAGGCCTTTGATCTGCAAAAGCATACTTTCTATGGCGTTCTAATTATATAAACATCATTTGTGCCATAATTCATTTTTATCCAATCAGTGAAATGCAACTTACACCATTGCAAACATGCAAAAGCAAACAATTGACTATATTTGCAAACAACTGGCAATATTTAAATGCGAAACGGCCAATTTGGGATGAACGATTGACTTACTTTGTACTCCACGGTGACATCTGCACTACCGTTACCAATCTCCCAAACAGAAAATGCTGTTTCATTGCCTCGTGAAATGTTGAAAGATAATTCGCGGTCGCTGCTTGTCCTGAAAATGCCAGTTAACTTCGTTGACAAATGATATCTGCGATTATCTCACTGAGCCACTGCATAAAGCAACATGGTGATTGCAATTGCAAATAATGGCTTCCAGACGGCAAGGAAGGAAAATTTTCGTTTAACCTCCATAAAGCATTCCTGCAGCAGTGATAGCAACCAACATTCTGCCCAGATTACAACGCACATTCACCAAGATCGTGCTTATTGAAAAGATCGGACCTTAGTAGTACAAATAGCAGGTATTTCTACGGGCACAAGTATCATCGTAAATACCTCGTCACTTCAACATCCGATCTGTATCTGATCTCCCGAGTCGCATTCCAGTAATTGTCGCTTACATTTGTGTCATTTGCCACACCGCTCGTACTGTAAAGCAGGCGTTCGTTGATAGTAAATTCTTTGATTTCACTTTTTCATGCTAACTTGGATAGTAATGACAATATTTTAACCAATAAAGCGGTCGAGCGACGCATTTATGCGATGGTCATAAAAATAACGGCAAAAACCATACAAGCGCCTTTTTTGCGCGAAAAGCGTTGATTTATTGCTTTTCATTTGTGTCCTGGAAAAAACAAAACCAGTGAAAATTTCAAATCAGGTGAAATGCCTTGCTGGAACAGCGAGCAAAATAACTCTTGTTGCGACCAATTCAAAAGAAGCAATCTTTCCCTACTTGACAACGTTCTCAGTTTGATTAAGTCGTTGTTGGTTATAATCGCAAATGCAGCACCATTTAGTTGCACGCGAGAGTACTCAGCAACTGAAATGCATAAGGTTCATCAGCCGAGCAGTCACACTTCCTGATCGCGTTTGTTGCTACGACATTAGCAGAGATGATGATGTGCAGAGCGTCAAATGTTTTATTAAAGGCCACGTTACTGCAGCGCGTCGACCTGAGAGCGGTTTACAATCAAATATTTAATACGTGCCCGCATCTCCAATACTAACTGTAAAAAAGTTTGCTACGGCATGAAAAACGTAATTTACACTATATTTTTACTTTTTCTGATTTCCAAACCTATCATTGAAAAGCAAAACGGCTCATGTTTCTCGACATGAGCTTCCAAATAAACTTATTTCAAACAACGTTTTCGTGCTTGATTATTTTTCCGAGCCCAAATCAATCTTTTTTCGCAGTGTAACTTGCCAATGCCCGTTCAACATTACAATGTTTTTCCAAAATTTTTTATTTGCGACTTGTACTGCGCACAACATGTCCTCAGGCACTTTGCTGTCCCTTACCCGGTAACCATGGACATTGTCTTCCCATATCTCGTCCGATCAAATTTGTCAGGTAAATCACCAGTATTTTTTGGTACAGCTATGACATACAACCACTTTCTGAGCACATCAAAAAGAAAACTTATTCTGTTCACCACACATGCGCATCGAATATGAATACTCAGCAATGTTATCAGAGATTAGGTGCTGGGAAGTGGTTAAAAAGTCCTACCTTGTATCAGCCAGAACGAATATGTTGAAGTCTGGAGTGTCGCCACTGGATCTGTAGCCACTTGCCAAAAATCGAACTTCAAGGTAACACTGAATAAGAAAAGTAAACATGAGCTAGCACTTTGTGCGCAGAATAAATAATGCATTTCTATAAATATAATCACAAACTTTCCAACACATTTTCTCCAAACTTCCGCATTTTTATGCTCAACCATCGGTTTTTGAAACAACCACCCACAAAACAACTAAAAAACTACGTTTCGTGATATTGATTTCGCTCCGCCATTAAAACGGGTTTTGTAAAAAATTTCTCTCCGAACAAGTGCAGTCTTCACCAAATAGTATGTGGAATGCAAGCATTCTCTTGCAGATAATTTCGAATAAAGCTAAACGATCACCATTTGTCGGNCATAAAGTCAACGTCAAGCAGTTCCACCACGTTTTCAGCAAANATAACACAGAAGAAAAACACTTGTAATTCACGCAGGCTTCCAAATCAATGAAAAACTGCCACAACATGTTAATTACCCATTGGTTTGGAGGCATGATGCTTCCTTGTCGTATACTGTACTGGTAAGTTAGGGTTTTTGTGAAGTAAGATCCCGTTTTTCCATCTTCAATTTGATTGCTGATGCATTGGGAAAAGTCTTTGTTGGAACTTTGAACATTTCCAATCTGCAAGAGCCTCTTTGTTTATTTTCAACGACTATCAACACGAGGTTTCAAAAATTATCTAATGGAGTTTGGCTGCATATCGACAAAATCGAAATTCTTAAGGTGTGCGGACACTTTTTCTTCTTTCGTACCAGATATCAAGTTTTGGTATACCGCACTTGTCACCATCAACAAAACAGTCGATTTAGTACCGCTGGGAAGTGTACAGCTGAGAGTCGGTTTCCCAAGCGAAAGCATAAATCGCGCAGACTGAAAGTGATAGGTTCGCATTGTTCTGGTGTAACCGTATGATTAGCAAACTTTTCAAATCTACTAAAATGTAATTGCAAGCGATAAAAACTAAGCATTATCAGCTTTATCAAGACAGACGCCTGTATGCATGTCACTACGTCCTTGAAGAAAACGCTAGAACAGGCAATTTGTCTCATCA
>JGI24159J19872_10003395_pt1 | contig 19803 bp, 17 predicted proteins | sample Ectturendosymbi4_FD_19872 | JGI IMG/M metagenome (IMG submission 19872) | reverse complement strand
CGACTGAAGTAAATCCAAGCTTTAAGTAGTTGTCATTATACGCAAATGCCTGCTTTCGTTTAGCAATTATGAACTAATACGGCAAACACAAACTGCAGTTTGGATAACAACTTTCAGCTGAAGCTCATGACCACACTACGTCAAACGTAAAAATGCCACGTGAGACAGCAAAGTTATTATTGTCTGAGGGCATTACAGAAACTTGCATGTCCCCGGTGCTTGCGGACTCAGCCAGAGCCTTCCGTGGACTCAGTTGAGTCGGACTAGGGGTTGAGAAACGCTGATCTAGATGTTAATGATACGTGTAAACGTCTCATTAGTTTACAAAAACATTTATATCTGATTTGTCAAGCAAAGTTGTTTCGCGACCCCAAATGGGGTCGCGACCCATAGTTTGAGAAGCCCTTCTCTAGAACATCCCGAGAATGGAAAAAAAATCGATACAGAGACATGCATCCTTAGAGATCGAGACGAGACTAAGGTAAGACTTCTGAAAACGGTTCCCGGGAAACATATCGAAACCGAGACTTAGTCTTCGGGCTTCACCAATGATATTGAAAATACCCTTTCACTATGCTGACATTTTTCACGACGTTATTTGCTCGCCTGTTAAGGAGAGTCATATCTCGAACATTTCTTCTTCACAAGTAACAAACTGTTAAACTTAATGCTCGACAGCACTGTTCCTCTGATCTTTTGTACAGGTAATGAAATTTTAATCAAAATCAAAAATTCAAATTAACCGCGTCATTGCAGACATGCCTCGTGTTCGTGAGGGGCATCGCTGAAAGTTGCACAGTCTCACTTCTCTTGCGTCACCGTCGCAGTCTTGATTGTTTCCGGTGTCGCATTGTCTGTCGCGCGACCTTCTGCCTCCTCCGCAACTTCTACTGCAAGCGCTCCAGCTGATCCAGGGTTGCCAGTCTGCGAAAGCAAGAGAGCAGACGGATTGTGCAATCCGACCAATTAAGCAGTTACGATTCTGTTGTCTTCAAGCTTATATGATTAAATTGAAGTTGCTGTTTGCTAACTGAGTATTGGCAATCGTTGAAAAGTTCATCTTGTGAAAACGCTTTGCTTAGCGTTACCATAGACAAAGTAAGAATTAAGATCTCGTAGAATCACAAATACTAAGCCACGTCTTTTATTTTCTAAATCATGACTATCAGAAAGTGAATATCGTACTTGCTATACCGGTTGCTTATCTAATTTTTAAACTTTTGTTTTTTTTGTTAAAAACAGACGAATGATTTCACTTGTTGAAATACATTTAAAGCAGTGGTTCTCAACCTTTTCAGCCCATGGATCATTTTTTGAAAAAAAGATATCTGATGGACCACTTTGCTGTGCTGGTTGCTAACACCTCATCAATAACTAGGCGAAATTGTTTTGCACATATATAGGTCAGTGTACTCAAGGGCATGTTCAGTCTAACTCCTGGAACTCTCTGTGGACCATTATAAGTTCCAGAACTTCCAGGTGTACCACCGGTGGTCCACTAGGACCACGTTGACAATCATTGATTTAAAGTAAATGAAATTGATGGCAGGAACAAAAAACCAACATGCTTACCAAACACATTCCAATATTTCAAGTGCTGTACCTTGATCCAAACAACAATGTTTTATGCAAAAACTTTCTCATGCTTTTATAAAATCAAGGTTTTCACAAGTAATAGTGAATTTCAGCATATTAAATTTACAGCAGTTACTATTTCTCTCTTGAACATACTGATGTGAGTTTCAGTTAAAACATGTTAAGGACTTTTGAAAGTTTACTCATTAGGACATTTAAAAGTTTGTTAAACTCCACAACTTTACTTATACTGTCCTGGCATTATCTTCACTTTGTTTCGACTTGCAAAGATAAATCATCACTTGATATACAACGCGAATACAAACAAATTGAGTGTAGGGCTAGAAACCAAAACAATATTTGCCAAATAAATGATTCATGAAATAAATCGACATCGACGTCTTTACCCAGCGTGATGTCGAGCCGCAAAATTACAAGGTAATAAAATAATAGTAATTTTCTTTTTCGGGAAACCAACATGGCTTACTTCCTTTAGTCGAAGGACAAATTCTTAAGGGTGCGCAAAACAGTGATACTTCCACAGGAGCACCCCTGCAGTCAGACGGCACGAATGTATCGCACTCGCGGGACCGCCGCTTTGTCGATTGGCCACAAGAGGCACTACAATGCGACCAGTTGCTCCAAGATGTCCACGATCCCACTTTAGAAAAAAAATGTCTCTTTTTTCAAATAAGTTCTATCTTACATGGAGGGTATTTGATTGCAATACTGCGTCTGATGTGTATCTAATTACGTCACACAGGCAAATCACTAATAAATCAGAAGCGCAGATACGCAGGACTCACGAAACAAATTTTACTCGCGTTTTTCGCGACATAGGTGATGAATCTTTTTAATAAAAAAGACTTCGAAGGTACCGTTAGCGCATGCCTTTTACGGTCATGCAGTGTGCAACCAAATATTTAAGCCCTTGCCTTGCTGCTTATATTATGCATGAAGTCTACCTGGTATCTCTTTGGAATCACGAATTGGATTCACGCACAATTTCTTCTCGCAGCTATCTGTGCTGGAGCACCGCGTGCAAGGCCATCCGGAGAGGTACGCCGATCTGCACCGTACTTTTATGTTAAATGAGAAAAACAAACCAAAACCAATATATTGTACCAAGAATTGTTTTTCCTTTCTTTAAACTCTCACATTCGCCTCAATTTGTAAATATAGATTCACCGTTCATAAGACTCATTCGATCTTGTCTACATATGTTCGTTTGCTACAGGCTTCTAAAAACACTTGCTTTCGCTCTAAGAAGTTGTTTGTTACGCTAAAACTATAGTTTGATAACATTTGAGTGAGTTTACCTTGATGTCCAGTCACCAGTTGGAGCGTAGTTACAAACAGTGATTATGGCATTCCCAATAGCTTCCTCGGGAGATTTGGCAATAGAGCAATGTGTGATGCCGCAACCAATTTTGAAGGTTTCAGACCAGATCATCTTAACAAAATTCCTTGTGAATATACCAGCACAAAATAAACAGTTTCTTGAAGTGCGATCACAGTAGCTTATAAGAAAACGATGAAACACATTTTCTGTGTTGTATGCAAGCAATGCACGAAATTACTCGTTGCTTCGCTGCCTGTCTTACTCACCTGAGCATATCTTCCGCAGTCGCTAGGGTTACCAGAACACGCACCAGTTGTTGTATTGTATTGGCCCATTTCCCTGGCAAAGTTTCCAACCGTCTGACGAACATAGTTGCTATTGAAAGGGACGTTTTGAGAGAGGTATATAATTTCTCCTACAGATCGAAAGCGACTGTGATTGACATTCTGCAAATAAGATGTTGGTATCATTTGTGTCGTGTGTAGGTGGCTGGGCTCGGATGAAACACGGCATAAAAGCGGGATAAAACATTGGGAGCTTGGGTGTACAGTCAAGGATAGCGCGGGCTTTTTACTGGTTTAAGAAACTGGTTTAAGGATGGGTTCCTTACTGGTATACTGGTTAAGAATGAGTTCTTTTTTTTCAGAATACTGGTTAAGAATGAGTTCTTTTTTTCAAAACAAGATGTGTTTTTATCGTTAGGTTGCATATATTTTCGACGAACTTACGCGAAGACTTCAGTAAATGGGGCATTATATTCACACTGAGCCTCACGCAGTATTGGCTGCATTGCCACCAATGATCATCAAGATTCGTGAAACAAATTACTAAAAATTACAAATTTTTAGATAACAAAAATATGTAAAAGTTTTGTCTCATGTCCATGTCCCAAAGTTTTACTTAGTTTTTCTCAAACTCTCAAAAGCTGCTTCCCAGACATCTTTTTATATTGAAAAAAGTTTGTTTCCGGCTGCATATCGCTCTGTTTTTTGTATAAAGATGAATTACGAAAATATTTTGACGATTGTGCTAAAAATATCTATAAAACTCGTAGAAAAATTTTTCTGCGACACTAAAACATTTCGTGGTATAACCAACCTGATTATTTTTAAAAATGCACTTCCTCGTGTAAAGCAAAGCAATCTGAGCAAGCTCCTTATCCCATGTCAACTTTCTCATATTGGATGCAGGCGGATTCACATTTCTTCGGAAATCGTTATGAGCATTTACGAAGGTTGATATTTGCTCGTCTGTTCAATTTGCAGTGAAATGAAATTTATTAAATCAAAGGCACAGGAATTTTATCTGTGATTCAGTGCTGTTACAAATAATTTGAAACGATTTTTTGCTGTTACTTGTAGATTTCTGAACTTTCTGGCATACCTGATAATGTGATTGCAGTTTGCACTTGACCTTCACCAATGCTTTGAGCCTGTACTCCTCCACTTGCATTGCTCTTCCATCTGAAATGAAAAACTACTTCGTTTATGCTAAACCGGCTTATATTAATAGCAGAGATCAGAACAACTACTGGTAGGAGATACTTTTTAAAAGAAACGCGCAGTTGTCTAATTTTTTTTATCATAATAGAAGGTAGTGAAATTAACTTCGCTTGTACAATATCACGTTTCCATGTTTTAAGCATTGTTTCTTCGGTAGGAATGTTCATTATCTAAACAAAAAATACAGATCCAACGACTTTTGCTGAAACTTTCTCCAAATTCCTAAACTATCTTCCAAACTACTTTTCTCAGGACTTAGCAACCGATCAAGACAAATGATGAATTTATTAGGTTTTTCGATTTACTTTCTTAATTTATAAATAAATCACGTATGTGGAATAGAAAACGCACGCTTTACCCAGAGAAAATATTGAAGACTAAACACATCAGCAGCAATTCAGCTTTCATTGCGTAAAAACAAGTCAGCACTTGCGTCCTTAAACACCCAATAAGATCAGACAGATCTGGTCTGCAACACGCTTTTATATCCAAGTCACGTATTTAGAAGGACGCTCATTCGTCATCACCCGGAGAATGAAGCCGTCGTTTTGTTTCATGCGTATCCGGCAATTATGCACAAACGTGTTCTGCGCTGCCATTTACTTTTAATTTCTTGCTCACGCAATGCCAAAATGTGCTACACGTTCAGAGGGACTGCGATCCGTTCACACCCACTACTGCTGTTCTCTTGTCAAAACGCTGATCTTGCAATTTATCGAATCTTTTTTCGAAAAGCTGGCGTTGTTGCCAAACGCTGGAGATCAGGTATACAAAATAAAGTTTCTACTTCAATAAATTTACGGAGAGACTACAGGAACGCAACATTAAATTCAAGTCAATAAAATGTATGATTCAAGCGCCTGCGTTGACTTTCGAACGTTTCTGCTGAGTTCACAGTGTTTTGCCCAAGCGCTAATGCGCATCTGTTTACAAGGTGATGGTTTTGTCTGACTCGTCACAAAAGTAATAGAGGGCATTGGAGACCTTCGCTCGCGTCCTGCAAGATTCTGCGGTGACAACTCACTCTACAATTTTCAGCGTTGGTTTATGAAAATCAGAACGGTCAAAATGGTGACAGCCTGCAGATTAAGTAAGAAATTCTCAGCAGCAGCGCAGCCAGCCTAAAATTTTTGAGAGGCCAAATCGTTTGACTTTAAGCGAGCAACGGTACTTTGCCTGGGACATCACCGTTCAAAGCACAACATGAAAAGACATGCAAGAAATTTGGGGAGCATGACCCCCTTGGCGCTAGAGGGAAACATTGGTCTAGCAGTGAATTTTGGAGGGAGGGGCGCCGCGTCATACCGTTGCCGCCCTGGGCATTGCATATCTTCAAGGCTGGTTTATGGTGTTTTCTGAAGTATGCCCGATAACATTGCAGCTGAGCAGTGCCCTTTCATATCAGTTTAAAAGTAAAAGCGTTGGTCTGAACTTAACATTAACACCTAAATGTTGTAGATCCATCCTAATTAGAAAGAGGAAACATAGTTACGTCAGCAGAATGGACCGTTCTGATTAACTGCGACACACATTTCCACCACAACGAAAAGTTATTGCTGAAACCTCCAAGTCTAAAGTAAGCAGAACTTTGTTCCTCACAAAGCTTTGTGAAAGTTAACATCTGAAATACAGCTCGTCAACAAGAATAACAGGACTTACGAATGATCTGCGCAACATTCGAAACGGGGATATTTATCAAGCACAAATGTCGTTCATCCAAATTTTTTGAACTTTTTCGATTAGTCCACATTTCAATCCAAGTATGTGAAGCTCCGCCTGCATTAGATCTGCAGCAAACAACTTTCCGTGCAAAAAGTAAGTATAAAAAAAGTAGATATGGACCATTGCAGTTGCAAATATGGTTTACAGGTCGTATTGGGCAGACACATTAATTGCACAATTAATCGTACATGACAATTCACTAGCGTCACATTAGAAACAAAGTGTAAATATAATTTTAAACCCCACCATAAAGCAGCAGTTATTCAAACATTTTTGAGGGCGCGACCCAAATCTGAGTTTGGTGAACACCTCGTGACCCAAGCCGCAAACAGCATATTTTAACATGAAAAATTAATGCCTGTACAGATGATTTTTGGCAGCAAGTTGCTAAGTTCCATTTTAATGTTAGCTCGTTTGGTGCAATAGTTCAGTCTACGACGAAAGAGATTGAAAGAACTTGAAAAGAGGAAAAAAGGAACGTTGAAAATATGCAACCCAGGTTCGGATCGCTTCGGCGCGATCCAATCTTTGACCCTTCGTGACCTTTGTTTGGGATGTGACCCAGACTTTGGGAACCACCGCAGTAGAGCTATTGGCTGATCGACACCGGTTGAAGTCATTGTGATTATGCTTTTCGCCCATACATACAAGGTGAGATGAAGCAAGCTTTGTAGTTTGGTTTTAAGAAATGATTATGAAATCGGTGCAACCTATTTTTATTTGCTCAGTTGCAAATAAATATTAAATAACCGTTAATGATGACTTATGACTAGGGCAACCAATTTTTTGACCTATAAACTTAAAATTTTGACTTTAGAAATTACAAATTTTGACTTTATTTTGACCTATAAATTTTCTGGGTTTCCAACAGCAAAATAGTTCAGCTTTAGGTGTTGAGGTTAATCTAAAAACATATTCATGCACTCTATGCTTCGAAATGAAAAAAAAATGGTTGTTTAATTTTGGGGATGATATATTGATTAGTAGATTAATAACTACAGTAAAGTCAAACCTGAGAACATTATAAAGTTGAACACTTTATGCATAATGCATTGAGCAATTACCAAACCAAGTAGCCTACTGTAAGCCTACCACGTTTTTTGCCTTACGATCTTATCCTACATAATATTCAAAAGTCCAGTAGTGGGCAAAACGACATTATTATGCCAAAAATCGCAGCAAACAGGCTATTATTGCGGAATTGCAACAAAACTTGCAAAAGCATATCAATATCTGTTGTTGTAGTTTCAATAAAATATCGATGATGAGAAAAAACTGTGCTGCAAGAAAAGTTTGAACCTACGATAAATTTTGACCTAACGATACATTTTGACTTTTTTTTGACTTAATAACTTGGGATTCCCTCATGGTATGAGCGTGAAACTGGGTTTGTGGAAGTTTTATAAGCTTTAAAAAAGGCAGAAAATTTTGACTTTATTGACTTTTGACTGCCCTACTTATGACTGACCCCATCCAGCAGCACCGATCAATTAGACTAGTGTTTCCCAACCTTTTTCTTTACGGGACGCAGATGTTTTTTGATGAAAATTATGTGGTCCACCATCTTGTTAGCATAAGCTACGGTTTTATACGCATAAACAAACATATAGTATTCTAAGGCAGTGATTTATTCCTCTATGGTCCACTCGAAAACTGCTCTTTGGCCCACTTGTTGAGAAACACTGGTGTGGACCAAATTAATGCAAGCAAAACAAATTAGCTCTGCTGCGAATGACTCACACATTTGCTAGAATACAAGGTTCAGTTCTTGCAGCCGACTAATGACTTGGAAAAAAGCGAATTGGAATTGTGGTGAACGTGTTTGTATTTGTGATTCCTGACTGCTCTTCAGCAAACACTGACAACTTTTACTGTGACGTCGCATAGAAACAGTGACGTCGCATAGAAACCACATCAGTGACGTCGCATAGAAACCAACAACTTAAAAATGCTGAAAAGATGCTGTTCACAAATCAACGGATATATCCCCAGGCGTTGCGACGGGGTTTAGTTCTACCCGGTCAAGATTTATATCTATGCACCCACACATAACCGCCCCAAGTCGTCAATAGGGGAGCTTTACGTTTGTGTGTGGGGGCTTTACGTTTGTGTGGGGGGGGCTTTACGTTTGTGAAGGGGGGCTTGACATTCAAATTTGACAAAAATTCTATTGATTTATAATGTTTTATATTTCAATTTGGGGGGCTAAGCCTACCAAAGCCCCCCATGGCGGCGGGACTGCACCCACACCGGACATCCTGTTTTTTTCCAAAATATTGTTTACGTTGGAAGATGAAACTTCAGTCGAGATCTAAAAGACAAGGTGGACTTGCTAAAACAGATTCTAAAATTACCTTTGCCTTTATTTTGGAACAACGTGACTTTATTCAGCTGCATTCTTGTATCCCTCAGACAGGAACAGCAGTCCCCTGAGATTAACCAGGAAATGCAAGAACGCAAATAACTTATGACAGCATAAAATGTTGTCTCGAACCGCACAAGTAGCAACATGACTGCAGGCCAACCTTCTGCATCACACAAGGTGAAATCGTTTGCTTATACCCCGCCGAGTAGCACTGCGTAATAACTGTTCATAATTAAGCGCATGAGTATTTTATATAAATAATGCTTTGAATGTTATTAGAAAGCATGATATCATTCCAGTTGCAAGCATTCTTCCAATCCCGCAAAAACAAAATAAGGAAAGCAGTTTAAAGCGTCTTCCAGGCGCCTGTGTTCTATCAGGTTGATGGCTGCTACAGATAAAATGCAACGACTTTGCAGCTGCGCTTGACGTCCTTTCTCTCTTGGGGTTGAGGTGACGCAACAGATGACGTTATGCAAAGACTTCTACAACAGTCTTAGAGGAACGATCGCTGCATACTGAAACAACGCTTAGAGATATGGCGTTGTTTATCTTGTATTTTGAATTTTTAAAGAGTGGGGCTGCGCACTGAGTATGCTGGTCAAGACGTAGATCAACAGAGAAGTTGTAAATGTAAACCTCTAGTCCACTGATGGCGTAACAAATGAAGAAAATGTGCAGTCTGGAGATTAAGTTAACGTGGAATCTCTTTCAGGGTTTAGACTGATAAAAGGCTAAATAACGGACATCACTGAACTGGAGCTTTACTGTGTTAATCTTGTTTGTGGTGAAGAGAGAAGTGTTATGATATGCGCGATAGACAGTTATTTCATTGCTTGAAATCACGAATATATGTGTTCCCTCGAGCATTTTGTTGGATGTTTCAAGCAGCAACTTGGTGATGATGCAAGCAGAACATAGTACAACTATAATTAACGATGATGAGCCCGCGGATGTGGAACAGCGTGGAAGGTAATGTACGGTTTGCTGTGTCTCGGCGTTTTATTTTATCACTATCCGTGTATCCACATCTATTGTTTTGGAAAGTAACAATAACAAAAAGAAATGCAACAATTATGCGTAAGTAGCCAGCATTAGCTTTCGCCAATCACTTCGCTGGAAAAGAAAAATCCTGCAATTCGAGCTAATCACCCGGGACAGCGAGACATAAATACATCAGTCGTTAAGGACAGGCATGGCTCTGACCTGCTACATGGGTGCGATGAGATTCCATTATGGAATATGGGTATACCAATTATTGATTACCTGTAGGGTAGCAGCTGAAGAAAAAAGTAGGTATTTGCGTTCAGAAAAAGTCAATGAATTTTTTACACTGTAAAATGACCAATTTCTGTTTGTCTTGCGCATCATTGAACTCAAATTTTTGGATTTCAACTTCTCCCAAAAAAAAAAATCGGCCTATGTTTGATGTTTGACTTGGAATCTTTGTAGCTATTGACGCCACGTTCATGGGTGGCCGAACCGAAGTTACGTAATGCAATAGCCACATAAACAATAATGAAATATTGGAGAGCAGGAAGACCTGAACCTACTTGCCTCATCTCCCCTTTATTCCGCATTTGCTTGTGACGCAACAATCCATGACAGCTTTTGATCTCTCAGAAGCAACACAAAGCAAAGGTTAGAAAGCTGCACGCCGCTTTCTCGAGCTACAGTTAGGCTACTCCTTATGTAATAAAACGTGGAAGTGATGTTTCGGTTTCTTGCCGAGGAAAGTTTATGTTAGTCCATTGATACGCTAGTTTTCTTAGCAGGGCAAACGCGCTGCGCTTGCCCTTTTGACCTTTAAATCTTCCCTTTGTAACAAAACGTACGATACATGCAATATTAAAGCACATATTGCTGATGGATATCTAACTTTCCTTGCAGTACTTGAAGCAGACAGCTGGAGTGGCGACGGAAATCTGTGCTTTTCAAGGACAAGAAACACACAACGGTGTGAATCAGGGCACGTACTTGTGCCTTGTCACACGGGACATATACGTCATATGGAGACATGCTTAAATAAATGCATTTGTTTACTTCGGCATCACAGCTGCATTTATTTCTTATAACGCTGCCCGGCCATACTAACCTGGGTTAAGATGGCACCACGATAGATCATCGGTTGATTGATGTAAAAAGCATATTGCCACGTGCTGTCCACAGATCGAAAGGAAAGAAACGAACGGCTCGAGAAGTCGCGCAGATGTTTGAGCAGCTGAAGCAACATCACATCGCCCGGAAAAAGGAGTGGCAGATTGAGAGAGAAGAATTAATGAAACGCGCTGCAACGGTAAGGAGATTTAAAAATCAATCTATTTTTAAAAATCCGTGTTGAAACAACGGTTTGATTATTTTTTCGTTGAAGTATTTTTGGTGATTGGATTCCTTGACTACAACTTCAGGAAATAGCATACTAAATCACTTTCCACCCTTCGCAATGGTTGCCTGCAACCAATGGGGTCCTCATAGCCAGTATGCAGTATTAGGAAGATAATCAGACGACCGAGCCCAGGGTGGCCGGAAATTAGAGGTCTTTCTGCAGCTGAAGATGTGTTCATAAACCGCGAAATCGCTTTCCTAACAAACAACTACTGTTTATTATTCGACTGTTTTACGCAACATAGCGACAGTTCTTGTGCATAGAATAATACTTGAACATTTGGCTGCTGATCACACCGCATATCTCTTAACGCAAAAACGCGCTGTTGCTAATAAGTCGCAAATGCATGCCATCTGGCTTTGAATCATTTCTTCCGAGCAGTAATTTACTTATCCAGCGTTATAGTCTTGAGCGGACTAAAAGAAACACGCTTTATTTGCCTGTATTTTAACAAGATTGTTACTATATGCTACCGACACCTCCTCATATACAATAGTTGCCTGAAGCTGTCTCCATCGAAAGTAAATATGTAAATTTTGTTTCGGGCATAGAAATCTGAGAGTGCTTACTGACGATTTTGCTGCAAATCCGCAGCAAAGCACACTTTAATTTTTTCATGAGGAAGAACTTCACATTGTCTTTGCTTATCGTCATTCAATTAAAACTTGAATTACGTTATGTAACAATAAAAGACCAATATTTTGGAATGAATGACGTAAAAAAAACAGCGTAGCTGTGACATTATGCTTGATCTTTTGTTCAGTGGTGTTTACATTGGTAGACAGGAGAAATTAAATAGCGGATACTACCGCAAATGCCAGTATTTTAACCCTCCATCAACATTGTCAGACGCCATTGCGGCATATTGCCGATTAGTTGGAATAGGTGAAAATACAGTATCTTGTGCTGTTCATAAACAGCACAGGGTCATTTACCCCAGGCCGAAAGGGTAGATGAGAACGAAAAAGAAAGACAACTCTTAAAGATGATGCTTTCCTCCTGAGTAAAAGGAAATTTGACCCCGGAAAAAATAGCAGTGGCTTATAAAAGGTTTTGGAGTCCTCGGGAGTGGAAATTAAAGCGTCTCTTGTCAGAAGGCTACTTTTAGCTGACAGAAGGCAAGAAAACCACAAAAAGTAGTTTTCGACTGATAAAATACGAAAGAAAAGGTTTTCATGGCGAACAAGTACAAAAATGGAGTGCTGTAGATTAGACGAAGGTGCTCTTTTTTGACGAGACCCAGTTTTATGTGCAAGTTCAACATACTTGGCATGTGAAAAGTCGTGGCAGAACGATCAAATAATTTCACATCATTCAAAAGTGGTAAACACCCCAGATAAAAATATTTCCGGGGTGTTTTAGCTTCCAAGGTGTTGGATCACTTTACCCTGTTACAGCCATGATGAACGCAGAAAAATAAAGTGAAGCAATCAGGGAAAAAGTGGTCAGAGAAATGGTAATGGAAAGGACGTTTCCTGATGGATGGAGAATTTCTCAATAGGGCTTGTTCTCTGTTATTCCTAAAAACGCGAAGAAAGTTATTGGCGAGAGAGGCATTAAAGTTTTTGAGTGGCCCGGGAACTCACGCGACTTGAAGAGAGAACAAGTTCTATTGAAAAATTCCCCATCGATCAGGAAACGTCGTTTCCATTACCATTTCTCTGACCACTTTTTCCCTGATCACTAGAATTTTGTGGAAATATTGTCAAACATAGAATTTTGTGGAATATTGTCAGATCTCGACTCCTCAAACGGGTTGTACCTCCATAAACAAGTTCATTAAAGCAAATTAACGTACGGTATTGTGATGAAGAAATGGCTCAGGACAGCCAAAAACTTGTGGAATCGATGCGGAAATTAGTCAAGTAGCTGCTAAAGAACACAAGCAGTTATATTTTACATCAAAAACAGTTTTTATTGCATCAAAGTTCAAATGTAATGGAAAAATTTTTTACACATGTTTTTGCCGTGAGTCAGTTTGCACAATACTGTACAGACCCTCGCAGATGAAACTATTTTAACGAAATGCTAAATAATTTTAACAGGCTGAAGAGAGCAAAAAAATTTTGGTTGACCTGAAGAAGATATTAGAAGATTTGAGAACTGAACTCAGAACAGAGGAAAGGAAACGAACCGAAGCGCAGGCGGAAACCGATAAAATGAAGACTTTATGGGAGCAAGAAAAAAATGAACTGTTGGAAGTCATAGAACAAGTAAGTAAATTCCTGAGTTTTAAAGTTTAAACAAGAACAAACAAACACATTATTTAGCCAATCAGTGCTTCACTTCATTATTTAATTGTTTTCAAAACATGCATGGAGAAGTGTGAGTTGCCATAACAAAGATAACACAGCTTTAATTACGATTTCCTGTACAACAGCACAACTTGATCAACTTCGTTTGTTGCACATATAAGGTAAAATTAGGCATGGTAAAGAATGTCTTATTCTCTTTTTCTTGTGTTAGGTAAGATTTGAAAGTTTTTTCTAAAACGTTTTTAATCGCATTGTCTATATAAGTGCATCCAGCCTTCTTAACTTGATGCATTTGTTTTTTCAGTAAATATGACGTCTCCCATTCCCTCGCCAACGTTAGTTACATTGTTTTAGTTGAGTGGTAGTTAAGAAAAAAGTGCACATTACTCTAAATTTAAATTAGCATCACCACTCCAAATGATATCATCTTTTGATTGACAACTATTTTCTTTCAAAACACGGATGCTACAATATTCTTAGCCGACTTAAAAAACGCGCCATAGCCTAAAAGTGGGTCATGGTTCCTTGGTTAGAACACGTTGGCCAATATTCAGTCAGGAGAATGTGTGTGCCAGTATCCAGGTAAAGTTCTATGCGCACGTGGGATGTAAAATCGGTGATTTACTAGAAAGCATTTTATCCAAGTCCTTTTTCATTTCAAAAAAGAACATTTGGCACTCCGAAGAAATTTGGCCAACGTTTTCTTGATGATGATAGGTTAAGGTTTATGCGTCGGCTTTCTATGCTTGAGATTCTAAATTTGTGCAGTGATCACACACAGATCAACAAGGTCACATGGCAAGAACAGCCACATGGGAATTTAGTAGTTGTCTATGGCGAAAATGACTGGGTCGTTTTAAATATCATTTACCTTCCACTTTTGCCTCAGACTTATTTGTCAGCAGTTTAGGTTTTAATTGCAGATAAATAGTGAGTCACATTTCAAGCCTGTCAGTGCTGAGCTTTGTGTACAAATCTATGTCCAATTGTCAAATTTCAAAGCCGAAAATTAACAGGCGCTATGCAAAGTGTCAGGACTGCGACAAATCGCGTGCGAGGTCCTTTGAATGGTTCACACGCCCACTAGAATGTAGAACTAGTTTCAACTCATTTCTTTCACTTCAAAAACATGAGACAATCACCAGAAAGAGCAAGTGATGCTTCAGTAATCTGAATACCAAGACACCGCATTGACGAATTATCTTTCATATTTTACAATTGTCAATCCGTCGCTGCGTTATTCAAACACAAATGTGAGTCAAGTAAGTTGCAGACCTAAATGCTTCTTGTCCTAAATGTTCTCAGTATACGACTTCCGAACTAAAAAGGAGCTCAAATCCGAACTCGAAACTGCCCAACTCATGCTGTCTTTTGTCATTTGGGTTTTGTTATCAAAAACGTATAGAGTCGGTTTGGCAGTTTAATACTGCACTGCGCACTAGCGTACGCAGGGGGGAGCCACTGTGCCATGGCCCCCCTCAAACCCTAAAAATAAAAAATGTATAAACAGTATTCGGCAGTGGAGTAACTAGGGGGGGACAAGGGCCTCAATTTAAATAAACTGACTTTGTTTTCTGGTCACTGATATACGCACTACGCAAATTTTTTTATGACTACTGTACGTTTCCTCTGCTTGATTATCATTCTACGATTTCATTCTTTCACTGACAAAATTGCTTCACACGTGGCTGTTAAGTAACTTAACATAGGTAACAATGAACACCTGAAAAAAGCTTTGGTTGGCGTGAGATTTGAGCTCGCAAACTTCAATAAGCGTCTTCGATAAGCGATGCATGTCTAAATCTTATGACATCCAAGCACGCTCATAGGTTTATTTCATGAGCCTCAGACAACGAAAGTTCAGTTTTCTGTCTCACTGGCTAATAAGTCTCGTAAAAGCATTATACTAAATCTTGCTTCCAGAATGCACAAAAATGCGTATTTTTAGGTGTAATTTTGCGAATTTTTCCCGGGGGCATGCCCCCGGACCCACTTCCCTAAAGTTGATTATGACGTCACACGATTGGGCGAACTTTATTCCCCCCCTCGGAAATTTTCTGCGTACGCCGCTGGCACTACGTAGCTGGTTTTTCATGCTTATGCTTTCGTCGGTCAACTCATTTTCAATATTTATATTTGACAATTTTCAGTTTTGAGAAGAGAGATTCACACATATATGTTGTTCCTATTGCCTCTGCCATACGCATTATCGTTTGCTTCATGATGGGCATTTATCTTCATAAATGTACTAACTGAAAAATTTAAGTTTTACGTTTACCTTAAAACCAGTGCCGGATTAAGGTAGCGCGGGGCCCGTAGCATATTAACAGCGCGGGCCCTAAGTTCAAAATACACTTGAACAAGTGAACAACTGTTAAATCATAAATTATATGGGCATCCATGTGACTGCCATTAAGCATAGTGAATTGCGTTAATGCGAAAAACCTGGCGCTAAATAGCAACTGGTGGACATTATGGGCTAGGTTACACATCTGTTTTACCAGAAAGTAAGCTACATCGTATCTTTTTACCAAGAAAGAACACATTACTGTGCATCTCACAAATACAGTACAGAGACAGTAATTAATTATTCCAGACTCATCAACAAATTGCTATATTTAGACAGTGTAGCCACACAGTATACGTTTCGATATCGATTGTGAAAAGCAGCAAACCTGCTGCTTAAGATTGCTTTGTTTAGATTTTTCCTTAGCGAGTTTATTTATGATACTGGTGGTATAGTAGCTATATCACATAGAGCAGGGGTATCATGTGGCCCACGAGGACCTTTTGTGCTGCCCGTGATGCCTTTTGGGAATTTTCAAATAATTAACATTTACGTTGTCAAGCCCCTTGACAAAAAGATACCGCGAAAAACTTGAACGGACGTTGAATGATACCCAGTGCGGTTTTCATCCCGGCCGTAGCACATGCAGACCACATTTTCACTCTCCAGCAAATTTTTGAGAAATCTTGGGAGTATGCCAAAGACGTCTATACATGTTTTATCGAACTCGAGAAAGCATACTACCGGGTTCTTCGTGAAAAGCTTTGGGGAGTATTGCAGAAGTACGGTGTTGACGGCTACTTGTTATTGGTCGTCAAGTCACTGTATTCCTACCCAGAAGTGTGTCCGTGTCGGGAGAGTTAAATCACGACCGTTTGCCGGTGGTGTTGGACTCTGCCAAGGGTGTGTGTTGTCACGCTCTTTTTCATATTCTACATCAGCGGTGGGGACCTATTTGCTATCTCGGGCAGCATAAATTGCGGGTCATCGCAGTCAGGCCGCAAATAACAATTAATTTTATCCTAAAATTCTACCTTTATCTTAATACGAGGGTTAGAGGCTTCTTATGACATGCCACCTTAAGTACCTGCTAATCATGGAGCTTCGTTTTGACGCGATTTTGTACTCAAACTTGGGTAACGAAAATTCTGATGAAGGCCATATCAAATGTTCACGCGGGACGCAGGTTCCTCACCCCTGGTCTACATGAATTGGATAGACAATCACAGCCGGTGAGCGGCAATACAGTGCAACAGGTGGAGAAGTTCAGTTACCTAGGGATGGTGTTTGCGAGTGACGGAAGGTGGAGCGAGGAAATTGCTACACGGAGTGGAGGCTGATACACGGATTGGTAAAGCTAATGCAGCCCTGCGTGAGCTTTGTCGCTCCGTAGTCACAAAACGGGAGCTTTCAAACACCACAAAGTAATCAGTTATTAAATCGGTCTTTGTTCCGATACTTATCTATGGTCATGAATCTTGTGTAATGACCGAAAGAATATTAGTTCAGGTGCAAGCGCCAGAGGTGGGATTTTTGCGAAGAGTTCACGATACGACGTACAGAGGTTAGATGTGGCCCGGGGCAAAAAACAAGATTGGCGCCCCCATCTTCGAATCTAGGGTCTTTTGGGAGTAAATGTACTGTATTGAAGAAAAACTTGCGATATTGTTGGGACTCTTAGGCGTCCCCAGTTATTTGGCGCCAGGTGCATTTTGCCTCCTTTTCCCCCTCGTTACGCCTGGTGCGACACTTCGCGACAAACTGCGCAGCTGTGAAATTCGCAGAGCCCTGAACGTCGAACCACTTCTCCAAATTAAGATATCACAGCTACGTTTAGCTACGTTAGTTCGGCCATGTATCCAGAATGCCCAAAGAAAAACTGACAAGGCACGTCCTGCTGGCTAAACCCACGGGAAAGCGACCCAGAGGTCGTCCAAGGACCACGTGGAGTGACTGCATCCCTTGGTCCCGTCTTGTTGTGGGGTCAGCAGAACTATCTGAAATTGCTGTTGACCGTGAGGTATTCCAAGTCCGCCTAGGGCTGTTGACCCCACGACCCTCCCTAGTCGAAAAGCAGGCTTGAAAATGAATGAAATAATTAACATTTACGTTATCTAGATTATTCACCGGTTGTAAAGTGCTCAGCTAGAGAGTGAACAAGTTCCCTAACAGCTAGAATTGATTAATACGAACGTAGAGACGGCCAGAATTGATTTTCCTGTAATTCATGATTCCTTCCGCGGGAAATAAGATTTCTAGTAAGTTTAGGTACCGCTATTGTTGCGTCAGCGTCATAATGCGGCCCGCGGGTTACCTCATAGACCCTCATGTGGCCCACGGAGCAATTTGAGTTTGAGACCCCTGACATAGAGGTTCCTGCTCTATGCTCTTTAGAATCGTATTGTTCAGCTTGTTTTGTCTAATGGGGCTCCTTTGTTCATTCTGCCATCTTAAGTTTAGAAAATGGCCGTTTTCTACTGTAGTTGGTTGCCATGAGAGTTGAATAAATGCGTAAATCACTTCCCACATTCGTAAAAGATGACTACACGTACACTACGCAATAGCTACTGCTTAAATGCCAAATCCAGGGCTGCCAATGACAGTTTTTGGAAAATCTCATACATAGACTCACCCAAAAACCCAGATTTGAACAGAAAATCACAGGTAGACACAACATTAAGTGAGTCTCTCTACTGTCTATCATAACTGGTCGTCTGTAATCACAAAACGTGCTAGTGAATGTATACTGTAACCTTACTTATTAACTTTTGTGTTTGTCGGAATTATGATGTCGCAGTAACATAGAGTTACTTGCATTTCTGACGGTGATCCGGCAGCACTTACAATAATTAAATCTTCATTCACAGTGTTCTTCTGCAGCTAACCTTTGAGATCTGAATCTCTCAACCACTCTACCTTAAAATTGCTGTGTGTACCGCTTAAATTTTTTTGGGAGCTTGCTTCATCAGTATTTTCAGATGAAAAACCTAGAAAGGCATTGAAAACTCAGATCTGGGGCAAAACCTCATATTTGGCGCCATTGGCGAAATCATTTTGAAAGTACCAAAAAGGCAACGAAACTTATAGAACATGTCAATGTGTAATAATATTTTCTGAAAATGCTATTCATAACGATACAATCAAACAATATATGGAAATTGCTACAATTTCTCCACATTGCTTGATTGATCCAATAATGATGCAAATAACTGTACAATACTTTAATTTTCAAATCATAGAAGTCTAATGTAAAAGCATTCAGTAGAAAACTTTCGCTTAATTGCACATGACAAATTTAGCAAAATAGTGACTTATTGGACTGAAAAAATTATATATATATAATCAGGGGATGATTTTAGGGGAGGCGAAAGAGGCAGTCATCTCTGGCCTCCCTTTTGAGAGTTTCGCATTGTTTTGGTAAAAAGCTTATCAATCAATCTAGAGGCACATTTAATAAGCTCTGAAGCAAGTCATATGTTTGTCAAAATAAAACAAACTTTATGTGCAAAAGTGCCAAAAGGGGACCCTCAACAAGTTTAATGTGTAGACAAAGAACAAAATTATTTAAAATCAAATGACTCCAAACAATTTACAGTGTGAAATGGACCTTCACGCAGAAAGCAACTTCCCAGACAAAATTAAAAATTAAACTTGTATTCAGCGAATAATGTGTTTGTACAGCATGTGTAAAATATAGGGTCCCTTTCTGAGACCAAACACATAAATTATAATATCCACCCTTGCATATACCAATGAACAAAATTAACACAAAGGACCGCGGGATCCCCACAACATAAAGGACCGCGGGACCACGACAGAGCAAGCGCCTTGTCTTAAGATAACTAAAACAGAAGCTACAGCCGTTGAGCTGCAAAATGATCTCGTTTCTGATCATGTCCCTCCACCTTATCCTTGCCCCAATACTGCGGAGGCATCGCATGTGAAAACCGTTGTGTTTCCCCTCTTGGTGCATATATGTTGGCCATGTTTCGGAGCAGTAAGGAAGAGTGTCATGCAAACTTTGTAGAAGTTGGTTTTGACGCGCAATGTACGGTGTGGATTGGGCGACGCTCTGGAAATGAGTTGGCTTACGGCGGTATCTACTTCCCGAATCTACACTGAATGTCTTTCTTAAAAGAACAATCTTTGGACAAAAAAAGAATACAGTTTAACCACCAAGCATGTGGTCGAACAGGACACAAGTCCCATTTTGCAAGTGGTGTCGGTAAGACCCGACCGGGAATCAAACTCAGCCTATCAGCTGTGCTCAGGTTTTTTTTAAGGTTTCGCTTTGGTGACCGCAAGGAAATTTTAAGAGACCGCAAATATTTCATCTAAGTATGTAAAAGTTGGTTATATTTTGTTACAA
>JGI24159J19872_10003394_pt1 | contig 19807 bp, 16 predicted proteins | sample Ectturendosymbi4_FD_19872 | JGI IMG/M metagenome (IMG submission 19872) | reverse complement strand
TTGTCTTGTCAATACTTATGCAGTGCGCGGCAGAACGAAAGTACTGCGCGGGGGTTCTAGGCCAGCTGCGCGGCCGCGCAGCTTAGAGGGAACATTGATCATATGTAAATAAATCGCTTGAGTAAATCACTTTCGTTTAAAGTGCTTGCGCACAAATACAACATTTTACTGCAAATTTTGTTAAAAATAAATGCATACTTCTCACGATTTTATCGCAACAAAAACTTGCCCTAGTTGTGAGTTTTTAGTATTTTTCGGAAAGCTGCGGGTTTAAACCGAAAAAGTGCGGTGCGGGGCAGGTGGGGGTTGGGATGGTCTGCGGGGCGGGTGCGGGTTGGAAGTTTGCGGGGCGGGCAAGATTTCTCAAATTCCTGCGGGTGCGGAGCGGGTTTCCATTTTGCGGGGCGGAAGCGGACAAAAATTTCAACCCGCGCAGGACTTTACTAACGACCCACATCTAACATTCGAATTGTTCATGCCTACTCACGACCCCAGATTGAAAAGAAAACCAATGATCGAGGCGATACTGGCCAATTGTTGCTGGACGTTTGTCCTTCAGTATGTTACTCGCGACTACAGGTTGAAAGCTAGTTTTTTTCGGTCATAGACCGATTTTTTTTAAATGACCGAAAAAAATTAAGTCATTTCGGTCAGAATGTCTGAAAATATATGCCATTGAACACTGTTGCGGCAAGTTTTAATACAACTGAGAAAAATGACCGAAATGTCTCCATGACCAAAATGTCTCAGCAAAAAATGACCAAAATGTCTCAGCAAAAATAAACAGCTTGAAAGCCTTCTAGTATAAGGTAACCTCACCACAACTCCCTGCAAGTATTAAAGTGCGATTGAATTGATGTTGAAGCAACTTGGTCTAGGGAGGACCAATGGCAGCTAATTTAAGTCAGGCTATGCCTGATACTCTACACCAGGGGTCGGGAACCTTTTTAGCTAAGGGAGCCATGAAACCTACATATTTTTAGTTGTATTTCCGCAAGAGTTATATAATATTTTTTAACACTTAATGCAACTAACTTACTAACTCACATGTGCACTTTTAAGCAAAGCCCACAATTTTACACAATGGTAAATGTCTGAATTTTCTCTTTAATAACATGCTTCTTACAGTTAATGCTACTTCTGGTGCTGCATGGTGTTGCTGATGGCTTTGTAATCTGATAGATGGAAAATTACAGAAAAAGTTTCATTCGTAACAATCGTGTTGGAAAAATTCAAGCGAGCCAGATGCCGTCATCAAAAGAGCCATATCTGGCTCGCGAGCCATAAGTCCCCGACCCCTGCTCTACACTATAGATTAGAATGTCCAAAGCTATAAGTATGGTATCAACCTTATGAGCTCTGCTAATTTTTTACAAAGATGGTAGTTTTTTTCCAGCATTAGCGTTTCGTGTGTACGCGTTTCAGAAATGCTTTTGTCCAGGACCTGGACAGTAGCAAATCAAACATGACCATTCGTACTAACGCCACGAAGTTGTCAGGTTTTCTGTTTATTCCGTAAGATAGTGTCGGTTTAAAGCTTAAAATCCACATGGAAGTTAAAAGTCTCCGATAAACGATGTAATCGCCCGAACGTCATTTGCAATCACTGGTGAAGTTTGTAAACAAAATTTTTGCTTGCGTCATGCCGAGGTAACTGTAGAACGCATGGTCGTATTGTGCAAAATTAAGGCAATATTTGTTGTTTACGCGAAATTTTGTTCGCAGTTTGAAAGGCTTGTCCATTACGACTAAAGAAAATAATCAAGCAAAACGGTGTTACCGCACACGAGGTTACGCGGCAAAGGTCACACAGGCCATTCCATTGTTGGCTTAATCGTTCAACTTTATCCAGGTTGAATGCGATCCGCGAGATCTGCATCCGCTGCCCCCTCGCCATGACCGAGGACCTCCTCCGCGACCTGACGCAGTTCAAAACCCGGCACGACAAAGCGGTCACGTCTGCCGCCCGGGCGCTCATGCAGCTCTACAGGCGAGTCAATCCAGAGCTCTTGCACAGAAAGGACAGGGTCAGCTACAGTCGTTGCTGCTTGCGCGGAACGTATTTGAGCTGCACTGTTTGCTGATTGACAACTGCGGCTTCTTTCATGTAGGGCAAGCCTACGGAAGCCAGCCGTGAAGTGCGGACAGTTGCGTACGGAGAAATCGTAAGCAAGGATTACCTGATGGGATCCGAGGTTTTGGCGGAGAAAAACGACGGAGAACCTGAGAAAAACCAAGGTGAAGACTAGTTTGTCGTGATAGGGATGGCTGCGGGCAATAAAGTTCTGCAGCTGAAACAAATCCCCTAATCTCTTTGCTGTGAAGTGGTTTTTACTGTTTTTTTTTTTCACAGAAGAAACTGTGTTTTTTTATTTCCTTTCTCTTACGCGGGAAGGATTTGTTCCTGCATATTTTTCAGAATGAAATAAAGGCTGCTTCTTCAAAGTTTTTCGTATGTGAAATAACGGTGGGATTTATTCGGATCAGACAGGGCTATCTCGCTAGATTAACCGTGCGGAAGAATTTTGCATTTGAATCAGAGGTAATCACGGAGCCGGAGTGCCGGAATGGACTCCGGAAGGAGTCTATGATTTTTGCCGAAGCCGGACCTGGAGTCGGATTTTTGAATGAAACTGGAGCAAGAGTGAGAATTTAAGTTTTTACAGGAATCGGACAATTGATTTCATTAAATTTAAACTTTCTCTGAACGGCTAATTGTTAGATTAATATTTTCGCTTTATTCTCTTGGATAAATTAATCGGCCATTACTTCAGGCTGTTGAGAGTGAGGGAGGGTGGCAGACTGGCGGTCTCTGTTCACATCTGACTGGTGCATAGCTTATGCTCAGCTGCTGTATCACAGGACATCAGTTACTGGAAGTTTTTACCTCTTTGCTGGGTCGTGTTTTGAGCAGTATTCACAATTTGTTAGTTTCAGTGAAATGTAGAAAAAAACAACAACAATGCATGTAATATGTATCTTTACAATGCAGCAACGCCAACAGCAGTGCAGTTTAAGTCAAGCTAGCAGAAATGCAGTTCAGGCTATTCTTAAACATGCCATTATCATCTTGCAAGTTCAAATACAATAAGAGAAATACATTGTGTGAATAAGGTGGTATGAAGTGTTTTAAATGTAACCAACGTTGCTTTATTTGTAGAGGCTAAAGTGCAAGATAGCACTAGTTGTCTTGTTCTTGTTTCATTGTGCTTATGCCTAAATCACAAAGAGTTAAATAAAAAAGTTAAACAAGATTTAGTTCAGGTCAGAGCTGAAAGAGTCAAATGAGATTTGGTGCACATGAGAACAACTTATGATTCTATTTCTTGGTTTCAAGTGTGGTAGCCTAGTGCATATTTTGCCTCATGAGGCAAAATTGGATGTACAATACGCAAATACAAAATGAGTTAGGATATAAAGTTAGGGAAAACCTGCAGTTGACCAACACAGACAAGAAACCACTACCTGCTTGCCAGCACTAAAAGCATGAAAATACTCATCCATATTGGCTAAAGGCAAAATAGTTACAGCAGTTGTTTTACCTCATGTGGCAAAATAGACTCTGCTTTCAAGCTTTCGGAGTGTAAACAGGAGTCGGAGTGTAAATTTCCAGTGAGCTCCGGAGCAGGAACTGGAGTCACTTTTTTAGGAACAGGAGCAGGAGTAAAAAAAAGTGACTCCGATCACCTCTGATTTGAATCGCGGCTTTCATTTTAATTGGGGTATGTACCGGCATTCCGTCCGGAAATTGGGACTTCCTTTCAGTTCCGGCCTGAAACGAGTTAATTCCGACAGACGCTGCAGTTGTTCTCAGTTTACTACATTAAAAAGTTTTCCCTGTTAGTGGATCACTTGCTGTAGTCAAAAGGCCTTACATCCCTTTAACTGCCGGTTTTTGCGCCACTTTGCACCAAGATAACTCGCCAGCCGATTGAGCTAGAGAGCTGTTCAAACCTTCGAAAGATGCGGAAGTCTTCTAGTTCAGATTGAAAAAAAAATTGGAAAGTGTTGGATGTGAACTTTTTGTGAGTGTCATCGGGCCGTGGGCTCCAACCGCAAGGAGCAATTTTTGTTTTTAAAAAAAAAACAAAAAAAACAGGCGAAAACCGCGTCTTCAGAAGAGCCCTTGGTTGGCTTTCTTGCGTTTGTGGTTCGAAAGTTGTGGCCTAAAAACAACCAATTATATAATTAATCCCCTAATGAGTCCCTAGATTAGATTCTAAACTACAAGATTTCCCGCATTTTAGATGGTTTGAACAGCTCTCTAGCTTAATCCACGTGTGAGTTATGCTGGTGCAAAGTGACGCAAAAAGTGGCGAAAGCGATAGTTGAAGGGTTACTCCAAATCTTGTACTTGAAATCCCAAAGTGTATAGGATACAATTTGTTACTGCTTTAGCTTAAGGGTTTCAGTGCATTTTGAAGAAATTGCAACTACAAAACTAAGTATAAAAACAATTTCGATTCTGGTCAGAGTTTTTTAATTTCCGGTCAAATTCAGTTCCGCCCGGAAACGAAAATTTCGATTCCAATACGTACCTAATGTTAATCCCAATCTGCTTTTGGTGTTTTTGTACCAATTTCGATATAATTAGTCCACGTCAGGTTTGTTTTTATGTTTGGAAAATTTAGTTAGATTGCAAGTTGGTTGGTTTTCTCCGGGCTTTCCTTGTTTCTTTTCGAAGTATTGAGAACGTAACCCTGTTAGGAGTAAATTTCTTGTTTCATTTTTTGAAAGGGCTCGGAATTGTGAGCATTTACGCTTTGAATGGTACGTTTCTTTGTATTCAAAGCCAAACCTTACATTAAAAGATTCCGTGCAACGAAAGTTGCCGGTGACGCCTCTATTGATATAATTACGAGCAGATTCTTACGCGTTTTGTTTTGCTCACAGCCGATCAAACTTGTTCAGGTCTTTCAAACTCCCACTGCTCACTTGCAGATAACAATCACCTGCTTAATTCCTTAACAATGCGCTGTCAGTGAAGTTGCTGCGGCGATTTGCGGTCAGTCATCTTTTTGAGGGACGTGACCGCCGCTACGAGAAGAAAGAAATATAATATGGGAATGCTATCTACTATGTAAGAGTCAGTAGAAGCCGTCCAGTTGTCAAACGGAAAGGCAGTGTCGAATCAGTAACCTATAACAACTATTGTGGTTTATGCATTCGCAAACATAATCCTGTCACAGCACGGATGTGTCTCTCTAGCAGCTGAGCAGTTCGCAATCAGGTGAATGGAGCAGAATCCTGCTTAGTTTACGTCACCTTGACAAAAGGTGGCAGCATGGAGCAGGAGTAATTCCGTGCCGCTCTGACCAGTGAACGTTCATATTGTAAGTCAGTGAGAGATGCTTCAGTTTAGCGCCACGATGAGAAACCACTGTGTTGTCGTTGAAACAGTTCATCAACGTAAATACAATAGTTTTTATTTAGTTATTTCATGCTACAGTCTTGAAACAACAAGTTGCTGATCAGTCAAGCATCACGGGCCACCTTAGGTGGAGGTGCAAATCTTGTAAAAGAAAGTTGTAATTGTAACAAGGCTCGAACAGGTAGTTTCATACATGACCTTGTGCTAACGCTGGTATTAATTCAAACTCGAGAGCGTTCGACCCAGTTTGATAAAGTTGTTAGGATTGTTTTATTCCTTACAAGCTTCGACTTGCACGTCCTATAAAGTTCACACCTGATATCCTGAATGTTTACATCACTGCAGCTATCGTGCAAACGGCTTACTCTATTTCGACAAACATACCTTGCCACTTGACGATGTGCCAGCAAGTTGCACAACCCGTGTTTCAAGTGAAGCATAAGAACCTCTACCCTTAGAGGTGGTTCTATGTGCTCACTCGGAAAGAGCAAGAAGTGTTGGAAGTAAATTTCTTTATTTCTTTATACCGCTTTGTGCTCCGGTTGGAGTGCCACGAGTGATCTGCCGGCGCCGATTTTCGCTGACTGTACGTCGGGGGCTAGTGACCCCCGGCGTAAGGCAATCGGAGATTTCGCAGTACATTTCCCTTAAACACGCTTCAAGTCTTCGATATGACCCCACCAGGAATCGAATGCACACTACCCGTTTTAACTCACTGTACCACTTGGCCGGTTGAACTCAACACACTGCGTTTTTACTAAACCCGACATACCTTGTGTAGATGTTAATTAGTAGGGAAATGGCAGTTGCTGTTTTTATCTTTCTATCATCTCAAATTGTTGTCAAAATATTCAGTTCAATCACGCGCAGACCCCAGTCTGGTGATCAAATGTTAGTGATTACTCATGCCTTGCAACATAGCCTTTTACAGTATCGTGAGAACATCACCGACAAGACGATCACGAGATTTACAAAAGCGGTAACAACGTACCAGGAAGAAGAGCACGTAGTTACGGCAAACCGACATAGTCGGTCACCTATTAACGCGTCACATTACAGCCTCGTGAAATGTCAGCAATTTTCAAATTACAAGAATTTTAGAGATGGGCAGAGAAAAATTTGAGTACTACCTTTGTAAGGCGTTTCTGCACGAATGGTTCCCAATTGCTTGTTCCTGCTTCGACCTGTGGCGTGGCACTTTTCCTGATGCGTTGTTATCGCGAGCATTTTTTAAAAAAAGGAAGCCTCAGAAGTTTCAAGCGCAGTGAAACATATCACAACGCTGTAGCATCGTAATCAAGATGGTTAACCAATAAGTGAAGTAACACTGCACAAGGGGACAATAAAACTTACAGAAAGCACGAACATTCTGAAGGCAATAGCTATACATTGAAACAAAGGCAAGTGGCAAGCTGTAACACTGGTTAGTACACTGGGAATAACTAAGACCATACCAAACTTGCGCACAAGCCAATAATACTGGCAGCATTTCCTTTGAACACACCCAAGGACAGGCGCTGGTGAAACCGCTGTTGCTTCCTGCGTTCCCCAGACGTATCAACAAGTTTCTTTGCGAAGCCGCTCGGAAAAAGGCAGTGGACTTGCCATACACACCAGTGGTTTCAACTGCGACTGGTTGAAAGCAGCAATCGTTGAAGAAGTCATCGTATTTTCGGCGTTTTGCAGCCCCAGCCTCTGTTGCTGCGATGTCTGCCTGTCTTGCGTTGTCTTTATAGTGACACTGCGTAAAGGCGTCCACAGCTATTGCGTCCCATTTGAGGCTTAGACCTCTACCAGGGGCCCAACCAAAGTCAACCTATCAGGCCTCCTTCCATCCCTTGTCAAGCCGAGGGGCTCCAAGGTAGAGGGGAGATTAATGTGGGTTAATGACCTTTTGAGAATGGAGTTGATGGCTGCATGTCTGGGGAAGCGGCCTGCATTTTTAGTCCAGGAGAGTCCATGGAGCCCTAGCTCATCAACAGTTTTACCACAGCGGGATGTTTTTTGCTTGTCTGTGTTTGCTCTTAATGCGGCATGTACTTTTCTACTCAGAAACAACAACAGCCGAAACTTCTGCGAAGATTTTGCAACTGTGATACTGAAAGTGAATTCATTTCGAAATCGCACTTCTTACGAAGAGGTGCTGCTGAGAACACCCACAACTATTAAAGATATCTCGACAGGTTCTATAAACGTGCCAGAAAACAAGCACAACGCAGGCAGTCTTCATTTGAACACGCGCCCAAGTTTTCCACGTAACACCTACTTTTCGGTACTTCATGCTGTGATCTGTTAGGAAACTCAAGCGAGAGTTTCAACAACGTGACATATTCTTAAAAACTGACGACAGAAGTATGGATAAGGTCGTCTAAAACATTAATCGCCTGTGCAGATTGTCCGTTGGATCCTCGTCACCGTAGGGAGAGGTGCGAGAAGCCACGATAAACATTCTTCTGAAAATTTATTCCCTAATGTTTCTGCCAAACTTCACATGTAACTAACTTTCAACGCAATTGCATCAAAATGAGGATAAGATGCTGAAAATAATGTTAAAAGGTCCTTGATGCTTATTGAAATCGTGTTTTTTTGCTTATATTTTTGCAATTCTGATTTTGTCGTGTAGGTAATAGGATTACTTCTTTTATCAGCTTTACCATCTGCAAAAACTTAAGGTATGGCCTAGAAATTTCGCGCAAAAGCCCTGAAAGGCTGTAATTCAGTGCAAAACTGTTTTCCAAACATTGGTTTGTTTACGGGTCAGAAAATGTTGCGTCTCGCAGACCGAGTGTATTGCAATATCCACGGAAGACAAGCGGGAAATAAATATAGGGTGCAGAATAATCCAGGCAGTATCAAATGTAGCAAATGTGAGATAGCAACCAAAACTGTTGCGCCACGTTAAAATCAGTGCTCAATAGTTAAAAAAAAGAACTTCCCAACGCAAGCGCTGTCGAAATCACTACGGTATTTTAATGTATCGAAGGTCACAGCAGGTGTGAGAAATAGAAGGCATTACTTGGTGCTTGTGGAGCGCAGAAATTGACAGTAACGGCTTAAAGTGCCTAGGACATTTTCCGATTTTATGCTTTGATTGTGCGACTTTATGGCTTTAAAGCAGTTAATGGCGCGCGAGTCATTTATTATCGCATGATTCATGTGACGTCAACCTGTCACCAACAAAGNAACTTTAACAAAGACCCGCTTCCNTGTCTGTCAAAACGTTTGTCTTGTCGAATTTCTACATCGCTTGCCATAAATAGAAATCGCTGAAATGACCAGAAATCAACCGTATAACTAAGATGGACGAACCTTTATGAACTTAGTGCAGAGCAACTGGAGTGGAACTGCTAAAGGACGGAGATCTGCAAGTTAAGACAAGTAATCTGATTATCCAATACTAGTGTTTTTTNTTCATGGGGCACCATGTGGTAATGTTCAACCCGTATGTGTGAGAACTCATGGTCACTCACCTNATTCCAAAACAAATTTCTGTTTAAACTCATGTCCGGCGTGACCGAAACTTGTGGAAGATGAACAGTCTTCATATGTATGCGTTTGACATCCTCACAGTCGCATAAAATAAGAATGCATACCAACACTGACGCCATACTTGTCACCACCTGTATGATTTTGATGCTTGTAATTTTTTTTGGTGGCATATACTTCTCTTCTGATAAACCCACACTTGCGTAGTTCAAGAACAAGGATCTTGACATACAGGCCTGGCCTAAGGCGGAGAACTGCGGTGGAGAGTGTACGTTTGCAAACTGCAGTGCAGTGTGGATAAGCTGCTGAAAGTACTTATGCACGTTGGGGCTGTTGCATGTTGTGATGTACTAGACATTGAAATGCTAAAGCGAAACTTTTATGCTACTACGGCATGTTTGGGGAAAGGTAACGGACGTCATTTCTAACCTTTCCAGTATAGCATCACCCTGTCTGGAATTTTCCTAAATCTCTTCTTATTCCATGGCTGTAGCAACTCGTATCATAAAAAGTTTCGTACAAACTGCAAACATTGGTGGAATTCCATTTAGAAGTGCTTGGACTACATCGCACTTAGTCATAAGAAATGCTCGTCGATTACCAGAGATGGCCACAAAATTAAAGCCCTTACGTAAGCGTAATGGTGGGTAACGAAATCCACTTGCGTAAAATTGCCTGCATTCTGCGCGCATCCACTCCTAATGATGTGAAGAATTTTATTTTAATGTACTACATCGAATTTAGATTGCGTCTACTGTATAAAAAAATAAGCCTAGTGAAGAAAACCATACCGAAATAGCTTTAAAAAAAGATTTCTACAGTAAACCCAAAAGTGATTTTCGCATACATTAGCTGCTGTAAATCAATATTCTCAATCTTAAACCAGAGAGGTGCACAATTGCGCAATTTGCTGGAATGTTAAAAAAATCATTGCGTGCTGTAGTAACATACAGCTGTACAGCATTTCCAGCAAGCAAAAATCGGACAACTGGGAACCTGACAATGCACCGAAACCGTTTCTGTGTAACTTAAAAGTTTGCATAGGAATCTGAAGGAACTTGGTTACTGGCAAACGTAAACCGCAGAAAAACTACCAAAACCAACCACGAAAAACCTAAGAAAGTTGCCATCACTTAAACTTATTTCAGCAGTTTGAAAATGCGCTTTAAATTTGCTTAGCTTTCCACGTGATGCTTTGCAAATGGTACCGAACATTCTTTAACGGAAGGACATTATTGTTAGAGACCCACATTTACGCAAGGAACTCTTCCTATGGACCAGGTTTTTTACTTTGTTCCAGTACAATTTATTAATACCGCAGCATCCTGGAACCCATATCCTGTAAAAGTCATACAGCTTTTCAGTTTGCGTTGTCCCAGTTGAGCGCAAACGACATCATACATTAACATGAACTGATCGTGCACACTTGCGTTTCTGATTTCTTGTGTCACGTATCTTAATCGTAACTGCTATCGGGTTACAAACTAACAAGCGTGAAACCAGCTGTCGTCGCATTGCATGTCGAAATCCCAGTGTGTCCGAAAAAGGGCGCTTGTAGGTATTTCGTGCTATTTTCGGCCAATTCGGTATCAATTATTTGTGTTTGCGCCTGTAGTTAACGCACATTTCGCCTGATGGAAATGAAGAACTCAAACTGGCCAAGTCGCGTGTATTGACTGAATCTGCACATTGAAGCACATTATTGCCTTACATCAGGTTTTATTTTAAGGAAAATGTTAGGTACCCGGTATGGACCTGTAGGGATCCGATTTCTCTGATTCTAGGGACCAGATTTTCAAATCTAGGGACCCGAATCGGGTCCCTAAAGCACCTTAAAAAACCTGCCTTACATCCAACTAATATATTCCATAGTTAAATCTATTCCACAATAATATCTCAAACACAAAACCACTTCAAGAAATCCGATGCCATACAACGCCTCGTGCATCGTTCAGGTGAGGGGAAATGAATTGTGACGTTATATTCATAGAGGATTCGTCAAAGTGTAACCAACTGCAACAATAGGAGCAAATAATTTACGAAACTAATGTGAAATCGTTTTATGGAAGCCAGGCCTAAAAACAATGCCCGAAACAAGCGCAAACATACGAGTGAGAAACGGGACCCTCTAAATTAGAGATCCACAAAACGCATCACTTGATCCTGCAAAACTGTCGCTTTCTATCAAGTACAATCTTTCACCCAAAACGCCTGCGAGCGTCTAGTCAGGCTATTAGCAGGTATAACGATCAATCTACAGTTGCTTCACCACGCAGCCCTTCCAACCAACTGAAGAGACTGCGGAACGTCTGCCAATGTTCATTCGATCATGCTGACGATTAGAATAAAAAACTTCGTCTAGTTTCACCCACTAAACCCTAAGCTAGTCCAGGGCCATTTGGGGTCTGGGACCTTGGGTGCGTCTGTCAAGCACAACCTACCATTTGAAGCTTTTGTTCTGGCAGACGCCCTGTTTCTACATGCAAGGTGTATTCAACATTGCTGTATGCACTTATTTTGATATCCACCTCGGTTATTCCCACCCTTTCTGGGTTCGTGGTCTGCAACCAATCTACCATTGCAGCATATGCATTGGAGCAGGATACCAAAATAACGGTTTTGACGTAGACCTTAACTGTCATTTAATTCACAATACAACATGGGGGTGTTCACAATTGCTCTCAGGTAAGGAGTAATTACAGCGTGTGAAATTTTAAAGACACGTTTTGCAGGCTTTCTTGAGGTCTTTGCCGAGAGGGGGTTCGAAAGTTCTTGTAAGTTTGCGGAAGGTGAGAAGGAAACATGACGTGTGGTCGCTGTAAACAATAAGTTGCTCCTGATGCAGTGCTGCGATCATCGTTCATGCAAAGGTAGCGATTCGTCACTTCCGGCGCAATTCACAGTATCTACGGCCGTGGTACTGTTCAGGTTCGGAGAAGGCGCAGTTTCTGTTAAGTGCAATGTGTTTTCCTTGCGTGCATTCTTTGGGGAAACCTGGAACCAACTGATTTTATTTGCCTTTTCTTGAATTTCTGGACATTTGCGAAGTAGCTGACCTTGGCAAAATGTTAGAAACTCTTCTTTGTTACAAAAGAAATGCACGCCGCGAATCGATTAACTGTTCTGCTGTCGTTCTTTTTTCAAGAAGCTTGTTTCCTTGCCAGTATTAAGCAATGTCTCGCCGCTCTGCATCCTTTTGACGTTTCTTTTCTGAACGTAAGCGGCTAAACTGTTTTTGTACGTTGCATCAGGCCCATTTGCATGAAAGCTGGGACGGTCGTCTGAAGATGATTATTAAGGGCCTCTCTTGTTATTTTCTGACGATTGTGTCGTCAGCAGTAAGCGAGCGCACACAAGTGCTTGCCACATGCAAGTCAACGTATGCTGTGAACACAGTAACATAAGTGCGGCACACACATTAATTCGTGAACTGGCCATGCCAGGGACGACTATTCGGTGTAGTGGTGAGCTTATTGCTGCTTCAACCGCACCTTTTTAACCATCCGGGAAGTTCGTGGCGTTATAAATACAAAGGATCGGATTTAAATAAACTGCCTTTCTTGTGGGAATCTTACTCCCCCACCCATTTACGCTGATACCTCTCGCTGACGATCTGGTTGGTCGGAGGTTTGCTTTCCGTTTGGTTCGAAGTAAGACCACTAAATGAACAGCTTACGCACCTGGTCGACGAAATTTTAGCTAGGAGCAGGGGCAGATGTGTGATAGGGAGAAATCAATTTTGTAGAGACCCTGCTAGCATTTTCACAAAGATCGTCATGCCACATCTGCTGTCAGGTAAGCAGCATGAATCAAGGTGTTCACACTCGTGGTTCCAAAACTGTTATGTATGGGTTTTATGTGATTGATTTCCTTTGCACAATAACTGGCGGAAAATGAGTAAGGAAAAACATCAGCTTCCGCGAAATCCACGAAACAAAACCTATCTTTCAAAGTAGTCTAGTGGCTTTAAACGCTGAAGACAGGGGTTCTAGTAGACTTTAAATGCTGAAAGATACAAGCCCAAGAAATGTGTGAAAATACCACAGTATCAAGAATCGAGTGAATGCCAAGAATGTATCTAGTTTAAGAAAATGCTGTATTTCTTGTTGGTGACGTCAACGCACTTAATCGGGGCGAGAGTTTCTGGATTTATGTCTAAATTAGCAAGTCTCAACGACGGGTAACGTTTTCACGGAATTTTTCTGATCGTAAATTGTTTGTTTTGATGCGTTTCGGCTAAAACTGATTGTGCGGTGCAGATGGTTGGGAGAGCTGCTCCGAAGACAGTGAAAGTGATGGCAGTTGGCATGACGTGTCTTCAGATGAACAGGTACATGTGCACTTTAAATCTGTGTTTTAATGTCTGATGTCAGCGGTGGAAGGGTTTCCAGGACGTGCACTTAGGTCCGCATTGAGTCGCTGTGGATTTAATAACCTATGACTGTCTCTGCCGTAATGGACTACCAGCTCGGACCCGAGCCAGTTAGACTTACGATTGCACTGGTATGATATTTGTGACCGTCATAGGCGAAGTTATCCAGAGTAATTCGTTAACTCAAAATTATCGATTCCTAAATTCAATTCAATCTTATGGATTTATTATTGCGACAGACTGTTAGAACTGACAGGCACTGTTGCGCTGGTCATGACGTGAGGAACGCTTGCTTCAAACTACTTTCTTCCCTTACCATCATAAAATTAAATCAGCAAACATGACTCATCTGAAGTAGTCGTATGTCTGTGCAGTAATCTCTGAATCTCAAAATGCTGTGCGACTATAAAAGCCGCTCGATATTTTTAAGGAGACATTTTAATCCTGTCACTCGATGCAGACATTCACCGAAGACAAACCAACGTGCGACGCCGAACAACTTAATTCGGAAGAAAAAATCGAAAGAGCAAAGACGATCAGTCAAAACCGAATCCTCAATCAAGACGATTTCCAGAAACTTCGGGCACAACAGGCGTTGAATGAGGTGACGCCGGCCGTCTCCAGAAAAGCGAGCAAGCGTAAAATCACAGACGTGGATGTAGTTAAAGACAGGTACAAGCCTTTGGCGTCTTGTCACCTAAACCCAACCCGCTATTACATGCGACGAAGTTGATGACATTTTTTCGTAACACCACAAGTCAACAGGAAGCACGGGTTTAGGGTGCTCATGTCACAGGTGCTGTTGTCACTTATTGCAACAATACGCGCCCCAGCCATAAAACGGTCTTGGTTCATGAGGTGCTGTTCAAAGAATAAACTCGATCTTCGGCATTTCATTGCTCTGCGACTTTTTGCGATGCTTCACCGTAGCGAACCAGCCTCATCCACGTCATTGCCAGATCTTTTTTCCGCTGATATAATTGTGTGTGCGATTTGTTAAAACGTCCCCCGTGTGTTGCAGCGGCGAACTGGTTGCTCTGGATGACATCGAACTTGTGCACAAGAGGAGAGCGCACGATCGCGAGAGCAGGCTGGCCACCGTGCTGGCCGGCAGGGAGGACCGACCGAAGTTCGGCAGAAGAAAGACGAAAATGAACCCCCATGCCAGCACAACAAACAAGGTTCGCAGTTGCGTCTTCTCTTCCCGTTGTACTGTACTTCTTGTAATCGATCGGTCTGCGCGAAGTGGTGTGTGCTGGAGAATATGAAAGCTGCTACTTTCATCGCTTCATACTTTCGCCTTATTTGTAGCGCTTGACTGGGTTTAAGCTATGCGGCGTTTGTTAAGTCTCACCTGCATTTTTTCGTCCTTCACTGCATGGCAAGACTCCTTCACTGCATGGCAAAGACTCTGATATTCTTCAATAGCTTTGGGATAGTGAAACCTAGGCAGGACGTATATCCATGATTTTGAAAAAATACTAGAATTTCGAATTGATGAGGAGGGACATGTTGCGCCCCGCTTTTTTGTGCTGAATCTTTTAATCTGCGTTTGCAATCGCTTTTTGGCAATGTACCTTCGTGTAAAAATAAGAGTTCAGAACGCGCCAAACTGGCTGTAGTTTTACGGTGGTAAGTTGTGTTAGCAGTTCACAAACTCAACATTGAAACTTTTGCACCCTTAGCACTACAAAGCTTTTCGAAGTGATAACCAGTGGTATTTTATGCATTCTCGTAAACAGACCTTCAATGGTGACTGGCCGCGAATAGAAACTCAAATGATGTTTTTGTCGTAGCGGTTGAGGTGAAGACGTGCTTAGACCTTTGGTCTACCGTTAATTAGAACTACTCATGATGATGTTAGAAGATGATATGTAGAAGTTCACTTTTCACAAACATGAAAACTTGAGCCTCATCTTGAATGTTTCAAATTCGAAACCGTTTCATGTCGCATCAAAAAATTGTACGGTTTATTCAGGCGTCGGTGGTCAACGTTGTAAGAGGCTGCCACAGTTGTCCTCTGGCGGGGACGTTATTTTGTTTTCTTGTGTGGGACCCACAAAGCTGGTTTCAAATGTCCTTCGACGGAAAGTCAGGGCTGCTGTGACCTTTTCTATCACAGGCAGCAGTTGTGTGTGATAGAACTTTACCCTCAGGTCAAGACGCCGTTACCGTGTCTTGTGAAGAAACAGTCTTTATTCGAATGCAAAACTTTCAGCAGTCGTTGTTGCGACTGCTGTTGTTCGTTGTTGCGACTGCTGTTGTTCAATGCGTGCGTGCGCAAGTGTTTGATGTTCCAGTTCGAATTACTAAGCGTTCTTCGCAGAAGCGATCCGTCGAATATATCCTAGTCACGGAAGGAGAACACGTTTCCGGATGCCGGCATGTTACCCGCGCGTATTTTTGTGAAAAAAATGCTGAATTGTCGTGGCTCGTCTGCTAATTTAACGACACAATTCAGCGGAATTTTCAACGAGGGATGTTGTTTTTGACGAAATGAACACCATGCGCCAAGCGGGCGTGGAGTTTTTTCTGCAACGCTGAGGAAACAGTGGTAGCGGCGTGTACTGCTAGTTTCGCCGGAGACCGTTGCGGCATGCAATCTAACGTGAAACCATTTCTGTTCAAAAGAAGCATTTGCAATTCAGTTACCTTCCCGAATTTTTGACAAGCCGCTTGGTGACAAATGCTATTTTATTCAACGTCGCCTCGTCGATCCAGTTGAAAAGTACGCGTTGCGATAACGTGCATTGGCACTCAGTGGCACCAACGTCCAATCGCAATGAAAAAAACTGACCCCACTACATTTTCCGGCAAAACATCTTCCCGTGCAGAGCATGCAACTGCTTCTTCGGACATTTTTCGGTTCCAGCTTGTCCTGCGTCCGTAATCATTAAACTGGCTTGTTCGTCTGGTCTTCGAAAATGTAAATATTGATCAGTTCCGTGGCGCTTGGCAACAATCTTGTGCCTTCTCATGTTTGAAAGTTTGATTTGTCGAAAGAATGTTCTGGGTGCGTTCGTTGTAATCATTTTTTTTCGTTTATCGCTCATTAAGTATCTATTTTGCAGCAAAAGCGCAAGAACAAGCCCTTCATGATGATGCGGCAAAAAGCAAAGCGGCAGAAATCTGGCAGGTCCTTCAAGGAAAAGCAAGTGGCATTGAGAAATGCGCTGATCAAGCGCGCCAAGAGGTTCAAGTGATGGTTTTTGCGCTGTCGGAGTCCATAATCGCCCTGCCTTTACCTCAGCTCTGAAACGAGTTTTGCCGTAAGGCATCAAACCAGACGCAGTTTTCGTGACAACTCGGTGAACAAGCAGCGGTCCGTGAAACTGTGCAAGATCCTTCGCCGGACAAAGGTACGACTGTCCGTCGCTAAGTAACCAGAGACCGACATCACCCGTGAATCACCTGTGCGTCGTCTCTGTAGCTGGAGTGGACGCGAGCGAGGGTTGACAGTGTTGTTTCTACTGGTTCAGCGAAGGAGGCCAGTCGCCGTGTATTTTGCGAAAGTTCTGGAAAGAATTGTCCAAAACGCAGCGAAATGGCGTTACTGCTTGAACACAGGTCAAGCCAGTTGCTTCAGTATCTTAATTCGCAGATTGGTTGGGACGTGCGAGATCTGTGTCATCGTGTTTCTTTACTGAGTAATCGTGTGTCAGCCATCCAGACAAACTGGCTTGCCTATGTGTTACGTGGTGCATTGTTTACGTTTAGGGGAAGATACTTCGCACCCGCGAGTATTTAGCTGCCTGTGTGGATCTTGCTTTCGAATAGTGAGGTGTTGACGGTAATGATGGTAGGCGAAGAGCGATGTTGAAGCTTGTCGCCATATTTGGAACCATTGCAATAAATTGCGATATTTGTCCATATTTTCGTATGTTGTGAGATTTCTCTGACCTTCGAAACTTTTGTGTCGAAGTTTCTCCATTTTCAGTTGAGGAATTTGAAGTTGATCGATGCAAAAGTCTAATTAGTTGCCGCTAGACCGAAAGCTTGAGGTTTTGTAAGCAATGGTTCTAAATTTTTGGCATCTGGAACACCGTCAAAATTTTTGACAGTTCGTGCACTGCGTGCATCAATCACGTCTACTGAAATTTGAGCAGTTTGAAAAAATGAATCGGAAAGAGTTTGCAGTAGGTGCGCAGTGCGATGGCGTTTGAACAAACTAGTCTCAAAAAAACAAGTTGAAAGTTGTGTAATAAACTTGGAATATCGTTTTAAGTTCTTAACCAACCGTCTAACTGGTAAGGCATTGTGTTTTCAACACCATTAAGGTCAGGTCGTTCATAGACGTAGTGCTGATCAAGAGCGTTGTGCAAATGCTGAAAGGTATACAACGTTAAAGTAAAAATGATTTACTAAAATTGAAATAAGTTGAGCACTGAAATCAAGCGTTTCATTCTACTCGGCAGTGCTGACTTCCTTGCGACACGCAGTCGTCGAAAATATCATTAGTACCGAAATATGTTACGCGGTTCCAACTTTCAAGTTGTCAGAAAAATTCGAGATATGTTTAAAAACGCGTCTGCCATGAAAAAAGTGGAAACGGTCAAGCACAACGAAAAGGTTGAAATAACAAAATTCGACTGAATTTGTAATAAAAATTTTAGTAGAAGTTCTTGATTTTTAAAACTATAAAGGTAGACCCCGCTTTTATGTCTCAAAGTTAATATCTAAGCATATAACGATTATTGAAAAAAATATTCACATTACCATAAATATTTCGAAATAAATAATATATAATTGCATTTTACCCTTCCATTGCCAGCTTTACATGTACCCATTCAGATAGGCAAATGTACCCCTACGGATACAAGTACCACAGGTTGGGAACCCTTGTGTTAAATGATAAACACAGAGAGGTGCCAAACACTGAAACAGCGCACCAGCTGTAACTGCAATCACTCATAAAATGGGAATCCGGCAGTGGGAGAAAAATGCAGACATTCTAACGAGATTTTGAAGTAAACGGCTGAAAAACAAAAAGAGTCCGATTGGGACGCTCAGCGGCGCACAAAAGCATGTAAATTATTTTGATCAAAGTTTCAACTGTTTTTGCAAGATGTTCAGCTTGATGCTGACAACTGTTTGTTTTCACTAAAGTTCAAGCACGTTTTGACGGCTGTTAGTTCACTAGTTTTATATAATAAATTTTTTACGTGTGTGGCTTACGCACATCGTCGACATGCTCGGAGTGATGAGGAATCACAAGAAAATACAGAAATCCCAAGGCGCCACGAAGCACACGGAAAAGTTTTGGTTGCTACGCCAAGGCAATACTGAAGAAAAAACACACCGAGACAACGCACCAGCATCTAGTGTAATTGGTCACCGTCATACAGTAGCGTTAAATAGTGGAGGAACAATGAAGACATGTAAAAAGCATCAGACCTTTGAAGCGATAGATAAAAAATTAGATGAAGATTCACATCGTTGAACAAAACCATACAGATAGCTTCTCAGCAAGGCATCATAGGTCCTGACGTAGTGATTATTTAACTTGGTGTGGGCGAACACTTGCATTTCTGGGTATGTAATGCATATCTTGGCAGGCGTTGTCAAAGGCAATTCGTAAGCATTTTATACTAGTCTGTGTGTATTTTCTCCACAAGTGGCATGCAATAGACATATAAGGTGCTTTTCACTGCGGTTGAGCACTGAGTAACAGTGCCTCTGAGCTTGTTTGCTGCACAGTACAGCGCGGTTTCACTCCTCTCCGCGTGTCATCGTTATCCTTCAGTGAGGCATTTAATGATACACCAAAATATTTTGACTTGGTCAGAAAATTGTACACGTGTAACATTTAGAAAAACATCCGATGAGGCAGGTTGTTTATATTATTTTGAAAAAATATTATGCGGTGGTGTCGTAATTACAATTTGTTTCGCAACCCAACCAGCGGATTTGTAAAACCAATAGATTTAGTTAATGGATAGGTTTTAACGGATTGGAAAATGCGTGCACCCCTAAAATCAGAAGAGTAGAAGGTCCGNATCCAGANTGAAGGAAAACGTGGAAGTTTTGCCAAAATTAGTTGCCGTACGTCGACGGTAGTAGTCATTCANTTGAAAAGGAAAATAGGAAATCAGANGTCAAGTCGTTGGGCTCTAGCATAGGCTTACTGTAAGGTTTCCTCTGGGGNGACGTTTTTCACTGAAAGTTTTGTAACCTCCCAGATTTCTGACACTGCATGCCTGTGGNCAAGATTTTTCGTGCAAATTAGTTGTGAATTCTTTGAATCGATGCATGAAGTGCCTCGAGGTTGTAGATGTTTCTGTAGGCCTATCTTTCCTCTAAAATAAAGTGAACTAAAAAAATTATTTACTTTTTTTCAGAATCACAGTATCATTCAAAATAGTTTTTTCCGCTCAAGGTCCTACATTATCATTTCCATTTCATCCAAGTTTTTTCTTTGAGTGGGTCGCTTCCAGAAGTCGCGCTGTTCTCTGCCATATTTAGTTTGTCCTGAAAAATCAAAAACATTGCTCTGATTGCCTTAATTTTGACAAAATTTTCTGTACTTGATAAGGTTGTTGACCCCCAGACCCACCCCGTCTCGTACCCCAGACCCACCC
>JGI24159J19872_10003391_pt1 | contig 19810 bp, 13 predicted proteins | sample Ectturendosymbi4_FD_19872 | JGI IMG/M metagenome (IMG submission 19872) | reverse complement strand
CAACTGTGTTGATCATCTAGCAGCTCCTTCCCACATATATGCACCACCACGAGTTGAAACTGGACAGTAACAAAACTAATTTAACTGCTGAGGGGCATCGAATCGACAACCTTCCGGTTCCTTCAATGCCCTGGCGTCCTTGCACTGATTAGTGTTTTTACTAGCTGAATATTAATTATCGCCAAAATAAAATCAACTCAACTAGACTGTACTAAAATGCTTACAGTCACCGTGGATTCAACAAAGTTACCTACACTACACAATTGCCAGCTTACCAAGGCAAATGCTGACTAGCTATCCACAATGCACTTCGCAATGAGCAGTGAATGGCTAAAATAACAGGAAGCTATGGGTCGTGAGAAGATTCATTTCTTTGACGTTTGTGATGAATATGGATTTGAAAGGGGAAACGTGTGAAATCAGTACCTGGTGAGTGCAGTTTTGGTGTGTCTATATGCCCTAACAAAGGTCTTCTGTCAGATTTGGGGCCCTATTTTACCAGACNCCCCCGGTCGGGGGTACGGGGACTCTTTCCTCCAGCTCTGGGTTGTGGGCAAAACTAACGTCAAGTAGTGTCTGTATAGTGGCGCCAGATAAAGGTTTGGCAAACTCCCGTAAATATGTGACAAATTTACTGGAGTTTGCCAAAACTTTCGATTTCATCAAATGCAAGTACGCACACCAGTCTTCGCGGTGTGAACTGTCAAGTATTATTTCGAGTGCTCTGAACCTGTGCGAATTGCAATAAAATGTTTGCGACACAGAAACATCGCCGCTGGGGTATGAAATGTGACAAAAGCGTTGGCCACAAACTAATGTTCTCCCTATAAATGCACAATCAAACGTAAAACAATTGCTGTGTTAAATTAAAAGTGCTCTCCTCAGGGAATAAGAAATAATCTAGTCTCTTCGTTGAGTCTCCCTATGAATTTGCGGTTTCTTAACTTTGGCATCAATTTGAATTTAAAATGAAATGATCACAGCAGAAATTTCTGATAGGTGGTAACATTTTCGAGGTCAGTTAGCTTTGTGTTGATTGCACTTTTGCGGCCAGTGGCCCACTTATATGGACAAGTACATATAGACAAGAATCAACGCATTTATGATAGACTGCTCATTGAGCCTTCTTGCTGGGTATCAACTATTCACATTTTCATACAGCGTTCGTATGAATTACGTGACTTATTAGTTTCACCTGTGTGCTGAAAGCGTTTTTCTGTTGACATTATTTCGCGTGCATTTACGACCTTGCATGCTCACCTCGCGGGCTCTCATTCAGTTAGTGAGTTGGTCCGTGCGTTTCTGTTTCTGTCCCCGCTTTCGGCTGCTCTCTACCATTTTGCTACGAGTTAGTCTCGTAACCGTGACAAAGAACAGCCGCCTTGATTATCTTTGTGTTTCAATGGTCAATTGGAGTTGCCGTTGTGTGCTCTTGAAAGCAACGGAAAATCGAAGGCAATATATTGCCTCAAGCAGCTGCGAGCCTGCGAGTGACGCCTTCGGCGTCTCACAGGCCAGAGTGAATCAGATTCATTGATTCAAGCTATATTTATTTGCAAAATGAGACACGTCAACAAAATGACGCTGTGATCAGAATGTGAAGGCAATGCCAGGTGCAACCTTCACAAAAAGAATCTGCGATCGGTGCTGTTTGTTGTAAACAGGAGAGGATATTGTTGAGGCCTCTTGGTCGGAGCAGCGTTGCATGCGCCATGCACCACGAACGGGATGTGCCCTCAGAATAACGCCTAGATGTATCTGGCACGAAGAAGTTGTGATGGATTGATATCGGTCAAAGACCTCCAGTGCTGTTTGTGAACATGGTGAATAGTTGATTGTACTTGCGAAATGTTGTTGAACGTCTCCTCGCATGTCGCCCACAGTGTTAAGCTTAGCAGAATTAGCACTCGGACCCCACTGTGAAATAAATAAATAACCAGCCACACCAAAGTAAGTCGTGTGATTTATACGCAATAATAACGAAACACGATACATCCCTGCTTGCGCGTAGACCGATAATATGCATAAATTTAAAAGATTGCGCAGACTGGAAGACAAAATCAAGGTGAAAAATCAAGTCACTCAAAAAATTTGTACCTTGAACGATTCCGAGTTTTTTTCTGTGTTCAAGTCCTATAGACCCAGTACCTGCAACATGTGCATATCACAGAGTTCCCGCCATAATTCGTGCAAGTCAAAGATTTTGAAAAACACCACAAAATGTATTCTGCTCTGATCGGTTTTCAGATCCGCATTACTCAAAGATGAACGGTTTGTACAACTGTAATACAGTAACTTCATTTTATGTGACCTTGCATCCCTATGATCGCGCCTAGAAAATTAGGCGAAAAGTAAACTTGCGTAAAAATGCGAAACTCATTTACTCTGATTGCGTCACAGTTTTTGTATATCTACGTTAACATACATAAACGTTAAAACCTATAGGTGAAATTTAAATAGTTGCCAGTTTTTTCAAATACAATCAAACTGAAAAATGTGCGTTCTGCACTGTGTTCTTTATTTTTTTCTTGACAGATTTTGTCATAACCACAACTAAAACAAAACAAGAAAATAATGATCGCTGCACAGGTGACTCCATTAATACGTCTAGCTAGGTTACGCGAATGTTTTTGTTGGAAGTTGAGCATTAACAATATTGGTGTATATGTATCTCACTCTAGCATGCTATCTTCGATGAACATCTTCAAACTAAGTACGAAAGACAAATATGGACTTTTCTTGGAAATAAAAACAAAACTATTTTTTGACACACAGTCCTTTATAAAAAATGACAAATTCAGAAATAAGGACGGTATGGTAAACCCATAGTCATAGTGTTCACCTAATGCCTGGGTATGACTTCTCACCTCATGAATCACGCAACTGTTTTTGAAAATATTAAATTATGAAGTTAATCACACGCAAACAATATTTTGACTGCTAATACCGAAGCAATCTTGTGCTTATGAGATGTAAAGCTGCTACCTTTCTAAAATACAATTTCTGGTTGATTAAAATATTGCGTGAGAGTGCTCAGGCAGACAATCAGATCAAAAGCGCCGGCATGGTGCCTTGCTGCTACAGTTACCTGTAACTTTAGAAGCTTTAGGAAAATGACATGAAGAGCAGTTGATCCCAGAGTCTTTTTGCTGGCTTGGCATTTTTTCCAATTTCCGCTTTCTCAACGACTAATGAAATCACACGATGCCGACCCTGTTCCATTTTTTATTTTCTTTCAGAGATCATACACTTGCCAACTTCCTTATTACAATGAGAATAGATTTCAAGTAGTTCACTGCGTCTCATTAATAACATATGCCTTAGCTTTCAAATCTGTTTTTGTGACAAATGAGTAGTCTTGATGTCACTCTAACGAATTAATCAGTATCTTGAAAAAAATAGTTAAAATTTCGCTGGTTATGGCTTGCTTAATCTGAAAAATTTGGTGCAACTTTTTGGAATTGGGCGGGGGATAGTTGCCCCAATTGTCCCCCTGGCTACGCGCCTGATGTGTTTGTATACCTTTCTAAGCGTCACACTGACTTCACTGTATGCGCTGTAACATCAGGTACTTTCGACGTTTTCCTGGCTAAGACTCGGTGTTCACCACTGATCACTGCTGACAGGATGTTATCCTAGAGGATGGTGGCAAACTAAAAACCATTATTAAGGTGCTTCACCTTTCAGACACTTTGTACTGCACATGCACAAAAGATATATTCCTCTGTTTGCGTACAGTTGCGCTTTTGTTGGCGTTTCGATCCAGCACGCTTATCCTAGCACCACAGATGTTTCTCGCTTCAAAATGCCTACAGTGTGTGTGACAGGGTGTTGGCAAATATCAACTACACTCTGGCGAAAACTACTGAGAGTCACATCAGGAATAAAGCTTTGATGTTTAGACAGAAGAAACATAGTTTGTTTTGCTGTGGTGTGTTTGACAGTGTCATTCTGAGGTTATTTTCTAAGGATAATACACTGGTTTAGACGCGTTTTTGTTAGGTTACTTTACTACTAGTCATATCCTATGATTAGTAAAAATATCTAATTCTAATGGGTTCATATTTGAAGACAGTTATTATTTTTACTCCCTCCGTAGGCGCCACTCCAGGTTTTAATTCATGGCGGAACTATCACCAAAAGACTAAATCAAACAAAGGTCATACCATATTTCTAGCAGGCGACACGAACTGCAGAGGTGGGAGCGCGGGACACCTGATAGCAGCCAAGACTCTGTGTTAAATGTTTCTTTCATTTCGGATGTTTCCCCGGCGTTTTGATCCGTTCTGTAAGATATTAAATCCGTGAAACCGTTTATATGTTCCATATGTAATGCGATGCATTGTATTACGGTTTCCACATTTCTTTTCCAGTAACTTTTCCTAATGGGTCATTAATCACTATGCTCAATAGTGCATGTTTGCTCAATTCCTTGATAGAAAAATCAAGCTGAATTTATTGCGTAATCGAATGTGATTGCTTGGGTAATTCAACTGCAGTATCATTCTATTTAAGTGCAACCATTTTATTTGAAAAAACAAACAAATCAAACAAACAAATCAAATCACGCACAAACAAAAACAAACAAATCAAAAAACAAATCAAATCACGCCGTGACTAAGCGCAACAGATATACGGTTAGAAACGCTGGTCAATACAACGTCAGATGGAAGCAAACTATTGTCACAAAGAACACACGAACAATTGACTGGTAGCATATACATTACATGATTTTGAGGTAGTGGCTATTGTGGGAATTCAACACTCTAAAACCAATAGCAAGGACACAAAGAGCAGCAGCATCACGAATTAAACATTGTTCCACGCCACGTTGACACAATTGTATTGGAGCTGAAATACGCGAAAAATCATCGAAAACGTTTCTGTTGTATTGGAGAAATTAAAGCAGTATTTATTTTACTGTGAATACCCTTTTTCAATGCTCATATAAGCAATGTGTGATAGGACTTTTGCGCAATTTCCGACCAACGAATGTGGTACGGCGTATGCACCAACTCTGAGGCACGGGATTTGTCCGAACCTGGTCCTTTAAGCTCCAAGATACATACCATAGTAAGCGAAAGCTTCGTTGTCCTCATGCCCAGGAAGTTGGATTTCCTCATGACGTGCCTGCTAATTGGCGTTGGTGTTGTCAGGAGGACTGAGCATCAGTAACAGTTTCGGAGAAATATAAAATGCTTTTGTGGCTGTAAATGTTTTGATCTGCAGAGGATATTAAGGGTTTCAGGTATTTGCCGTGGGAAAAGATTTGAAACAATTTAAGGTTGTACGAACCTAGAAATCTCGCGAAGTGTTCTGCTTTGAGAAATCTATGAGCGGGTGGACGAACCTTACTATTTGCTGTTACTTGCCTGTGCATTCAACAACTAGATTAGTGCTAAATAGCTTGTTCCGTAAAATTAAGCGCATGTGCTCATCCATAGCAGAAGAACGTACAGCAAAAGCATTGATGATGATATAAAAATTTGTTCAGGCCTGAAATACTTCACCACAAGCACAATAATTCGTTCGGCTGTACAGAAACCAAATAGCGGACACTGGTGTACTACTGTAAGACCCTACTCACACTCAGGGTACATTTTTAAACGAAATAGTTTTAAAGTTTGTTTTTGCCAAAACATTTTTCTAAATCTTTTGGACACTTGTGTTTGTCTCAAACACAACGTCAGCGATACAGTGGAAGACAAAGGCGAGATGTCACAACCAGGGGCGTAACGAAGTTAGATGACGCTTGAGGCAAGAAGCAAGTTTGGCGTCTCCTTGTTCGAACCTGAGGTCTGTCGGAAGCAAATGAACTGTATTGAGGAAAGTACTTGTGACATTGTTGGGACTTTTCGGCGCCCCTATAGTGATTCGGCGCCCGAGAAATTGTGCCCCCCGTGCCCCCCTTCGTTACGCTCCTGGTCACAACACTGAATCCCCGACGCGAGAAAAAGCGTTCTGACCCATCTTTAACGAGTATAGTAACAGAACATGCAATTCAAACCTGATGTGATAGAAAGCAAAAGCACACCTACCACAGCAATGAAATGCTTTGCACTTGACCGCAGATCGGGATAAACTACATCTTTCTGAACTTTTAACAATTAAGTCACCAACGACGCAAAATGGGTCCTGCCCAAATTAAGGACCGAGACCATGGGCGTCGGAAGGATTTTTTCTACATGGGAACAATAGTGGATTTTTCTATGGAGTTGCCGAAAGTTTTTTTTCCAGGGAGGGGGCAGCAGTGGTGAAATTTAACTTTACCAACTCAAAGTAAGAGAAATATATGTTTTTAGTAAAATGTTATAGGAAAATCGCAAATTTCAAAATCAAGGGGCCCTGCCTAATCCCGTCCGACGCCCATGACCGAGACCAAACCATTTACGCAAATTCAGGCAAGAGGTGATGCTGACGATGGCAGACACAGGGTATAACACCTGTAAAAGAATAAATACGGCAAGACAAGCGCTGCCAAGTGCATTACACTGGATAGGGGTATTTGCTAATGTAGTTTCTTAGCACATACGGCAAAGGTAAGTTTGCAATAGTAAACGGGTTTTCCCAAAGACGGCAGTGCCGGTTAAGGCTTGTGCGAGTCAAGTGTTGAAGACTGGGTATGCCACTATCAATTGGTCTAGTAAGCTGGACTGGGATTTCTCTTCTGCCCTCTCTACCCATCCAATAGCACATAAATCGTCCACTTTCTGATGCCGTTCCATCTTCTGTTCTCGTTGTGGGGCTGCTCTCAGTAGGATTACTGTTACTGTGTGTTGGAACTGAGGCAGGAGCTGCGATACTGCGGGATATACAACTTGTGTAGTGAAGGATCATGCGCACCGCGCATTCTCTTCGAGAACGACTGCGTCGATCCGATACTGTGCTTTTTTTCTCCGGGCCCGTTGACTCGTCTTGTTCGGACTCGAAGTGAAAGGTACCGTCGGAGTAAACGATCCTGATGCTGGTAGGCCCACGAGCTGTCATTAGACTGAGGCTGAAGAGATATCTGCAATGTAGTGAGCATACATGTAAGGATGCGTTCTCAATATCGTGCTAGGCTTGAAAGAACGGAGAACTGATAGCGGAAGTTATCACGTGAAGCATGAGCCGCATCCGAAACAATATGCCAGGCACGGCTTATGAATGTTTTCAGCAAAGACGTAGCGCGGGCACCTCTCTGAGCATACGTTTTTCGCAGGTGATACAGTAACATGGCAATTTTAGGCATGGCAAAAATGTTATTGTGTCCTGTAGGAAAAGATTGCTGTGGAAAGCAACAAATGATAAGAGTTTCAAAAATGTGTTTCGTTTGTGAGCAGTTGCCACTGTGAAGTGCATTAGGCCACCAGGCCACCACTCCCTAATAATCCTATTTCACCAAGCTAACTTCAAAATTATGATAATAATCTTTCATTCTTTATTCATTAAACACTCACCCAATCAATTCAGGATGATTTGCCTAGTCGTCACACTTGTCTGCGCATTAAGTTTAGATTTCAGAAACCCTGGAGGAATTCGTATTGCTCTAGTAAACACTAAGATGGAATGTCCTTCTACTTCTAAAGGAGCAAAGTCCACACTTATTTTCAATCTCTTTGCGAAACACGCCTGAAAATTGCTGAACACCGGTAATCGCAAACAGATTTATCTGATTCAGTGACGTCAATACGCGTTTCATAAGCACAGTTTATATAACATAAGCAGGGCTGGCTAACCGGATAGCAAAAGTCGTTAATCGAAGATTTTGCTCCAGGGCATTAATCCTTCGAGAGTGCGTTTCACAAAGACCTCGTAGGTTTCAGTTACATAACTGCTGATCTGGCGGCCATGATTCCACCAAGGAAAGGCACAGTCTTATGCAGGCCACTGCGGTTTTAGCGATTTCACGAGGTTCCTGTTTTGAAACGCTTCAACGTCTTAAGACAAAACGTTTCTAAGTAGCAATTATATGCCTCCAAACGCCGAGCAAGAAATCGCACAGGTCGGCTGAAATTGCATGCAAGGACACGCTTCTTGCGTTCACTTTCCACTCTGGTCCATTAAAGCTCAATTTTGAGGAGCGCATTGCTTGCGAAAAGCACAATGTTTCCATAGAAGGAGACCTTCTCGGAGAACGAAAGTTGGTTGTTATTTAAATGTGACTCTTCGAGCAAGTGAGGAGGAGACAGCAGGTGCTGTCTTATTTACTGCTTCAGTCAGTACTGTGACCACGATTAATCAAATATTGCCACTGTGTAAACTCCGTCGAAAACGCTGTTAAACCTTTCAACTATAATCTCCAAATGAAAAGTGGTAATAAAAGAATAGCTCAAATAACCTTTTGAAAGTTTTGAATTTTAACAAGATTGGCGAATCTTTTGCAACAAACTAGGTTTTGAAATGTGAAACATTTTATTTCGCAAAACTGACATTTTAAACGGACACTGTAGAACGTATGAAGAACGTATTTAAATTGAACTTTCTTTATCATTTCCAACATGTTTGCAAACAAATGTGAAGCTTACGAGAAAACCCTAGATGTTCTGTAGCATATGACCAGGATTATCTGCAGTTACCACAAATGTTAATAGAAGAGAATTTTCTTCTTGAATTATTGCGTGTATACTTGGTGGTGCCTCTAAAATATATTTTTAGTGATGCCCTCTGCTGGCGTCTTTTTCATCGCGTGGAAAAAACGTTGCAACTTCCAGTGACTGAAGTTCACTTTTGAAACAGTGCTGCAAACTCTTACGTTTCTTGCTCATTACCTCTTTGTATGTTTTGATATTACAAAACGTAAAACCCGCACGCTTGTGAAAGTGAATTGTAAACGTCAAGATTCAAAAGTTTTGATTGCAAGGTCTGGACAGACTTGTTTCCTACTTCTTTTAACAGCAAAGAAATACTTTTATATGAAGATTATGATTAACACAAAATTTAATCATTAGCGGACAGCGTCAAGCTCACTGTTAAAAAAAACTCCTTGGACAGGCTCCTGTGTAACGTCCAGGACACTGAATGACTAAGTATATTACTATTGTTTAATCGCGATGCCGACAGTTCCTATATTTGTTTGAAATCAGAGCCTGCCTACCCTCCGTTTGACTGAAGAAAAACGTTCCGCAAACCAGGTTCTTTTCTCAAAGTCAGTTTTCTTTCTACTTTTACGCCAATCAAGATCGCAAAGCGCATATAGGCGTAAGCATTAAATAAACACTCGACTTCACTGGAACAAACGATCATTTCCCTTCTTCATCTGGTGACCGGAGATGGTCATTACGTCAGCTCAGAAAGTGCAAAGCATTTCCTAGAAAACGTTCCTGCGGAGCTGGAGATCACAAGCTTTGGCGTAGATTACATTCCCGTTGATGAGCGATACACTCGGAAAAGAACTGAACGTGACATACGGGGCATACTTTTGACGAGACGCTTGGTCAGCAACAGACCTCATCTCGCTTCCAGGATCACAAGATAGCGGCTGAGCACCACAGATTAGATGAGAATGGAACTGCCTTCATTGTTTATTCCTACGGCGCGTATTGCAGGATTTTAGTTCAGTCTGAGTGCTGGCCTTGTACTCAGACGCATCATCCTTTGTGTTTTACTTGTCGGTGACGTCAGTTACAACAACCTGGTGCTTATGGATGGCAATTTCGTGGGTGTTCCAAAGGTACGGCAGATAAAATTAAACAAGGCTATAGTTGTATTAAGGCTGAGAGGTTTTGCCAATAAACAAATCGACAATGGTATTGAGACTCATAATTGTGGCAGTGGTAACAGATGCTACGTTTAGATTCCCAATATTATACAACAAAGATTAACTATTTCTTTGGAAAAAGATATGAGAAAACAACGAAGGCGGTTATGTGCCAAGCGTCAGAAATTTTACAATAACACTCAGGCGTCCTATTCATTGCAGACTGCCACTGTTCTTTGTTTTTTTTTATTTTTAGCTGTAAAACAATCAGCTATGATCGGTTGAACTCTACGCAAAGATTATGACGAAAATTCAGTGTTTCGCTTTTCGCCGAACTCTAGACAAAATATGAACAAAAGGTGAAAAACAGTCACTGGCGTTCAAGGACACATTTTCCCAAGTTCAAACGATGTCTATTCATCCAGTCTTTTGTTATATAGTTAATCTATTTATGTTATGGTAAATTTTGTTTTTTAACTGATTAGAGTATTTACTATTATAAACGTTGATAGGTACTGTACATAAAGTTGTTGTAAAGTGGTTCATTTCAGCAAATTTAACGTAGAACAACGCGTTAAATTCGTTTCATTAAACGTGTTGGCAATATCAATGAGGATCTCTATTCGCGTGGAACATTTCCACTAACGCAAGTGCAATTCTGTTTTACCATTACCTGGCAATTATCACCGTAGACCTCCTTGTTCGTACACTTCAACAAATAGCGAAATATACGAGAAAAAATGGAGAAAGAAAAGAAAAAATATTTGAAAAAGATAAAAAATTGTAAGAGAGATATACAGCTTCCTAAGGCATCTTTCGTAAAAGAACAACGCCACAGAAGAGTCAAAGCAAGCACATCGCGATTATTAAATCGGAAAGTTTGTTGTGACGGAACTGATTGAAGGTAAATTGCAGCTCCTGTCATCAAATAATAATAGTTTGAATTTTATTCTCCCAATATAAAATAATTACAAAACTGTTTAAACAACATTCAGTAGGCGTAGTTTCACTGAAACAAGAAGGACGTGGTGCTCTGGAGGCAAAATAGCTTTTTAAGTCTACTTTTCTAACTTGAATATTCGCTGTATTGTTTGCAGCAATCGCGGTTCTACATTTAATAAAATATATAAAAAGTATAAAAACTGTACAAACCTAGAATCACTGCTGTCTCGGAGAAGGAAAGTTCCGTTCGGTGTGCCGCGCAGTTTTATTTTAGCTTCTTGGCCAGACATGGCACCAAAATACCAGGGGCAATCTTCTACTGTCTCGAAAACACGTGCTAGTCGGCAAAGTTCTTCTGCAGCGTACGGTTTAAAATGGTCACCAGATTGAGAAAGCGAAAGTTCTCCAGCGTTGTCGGCATTCACGTCTTTATCCAAGGAACGTGGTTCCACTCCATCGTCTAAACGCACGCTAGGCATTTGTGTCAAACCGCCTGGCAAAGTTGGAGGGCTGGAGTACAGGTTTGATAAAAGTTGTTTCGAGTGGCAGTAGGCAAGCAGCTTGGCGTAAGCACGCTTGGAAAGTTCAAAATGAGCCAGTGTAGTGTTGCTTTCTCCCCACAACACGGGCGATGGATGGGCTTCGTGGCAAGAGTGAGCAATGCCCATTCTGCAAGACGATCTTTGATTAGGCTGCCTTGCGCAACAAGAAGGGTAGCCACTGCGGAAATGCAGCTGATGGGTTGAAGAAGGAGATGCAGCAACACTGGTGCCGTTAAATGCGATCGTCATGTCGGACGGTTGATGGCCAGATGTCAAATTTCCAAAGGGGGTGGCTACCTTGCTTTGGTGATGATTGAAACAGTTTCCTGCACCAGAGGTTGATAAACTGGAGAAGCTACGCAGCGGAAACACGGGTTCTGCCGACAGAAAAAAATATCATATATGCTGTTTCTCGGAACTAAATTGTTGAAAGAGATTAACAAATCTTTATCAAAGGCTACGCCTTTCTGAAACACTAAGATAAAACAGCAACAAGACTTTAGCAATAGCAAACCAAAGCAAACATGTTTCTCTTTTGCTAGGCAACAAAGGAACATATTTGCAAATTCAATAAACAAGTTTTTATAATAGTTCTATTCTGCATTCTTGTAAAGTAAATTTTACTATACTATGGAGTGACTATCTATCGTTCTCATATTTAGCTGGTATAAACGCCCCCACGTGTTTCAAAGATTTCTTGTTTCTATGGAAAATTTTTATCTGATTGGCATCGTTTTTCCTCTGCTTCACTGAGCAATAATGGAAAAGAACAAGTGTCGTTGGCAGCATAACACACAAGTTCAATCCTCACAGATGCTTGCGGTTTGGACTGTTTGCACTCGGGTGACGTGTTTAACAACCCAAATATGCGAAGAGCGCAACGTTTTCTTTCATGGTAGGCTGAAACCAGTAGTCTAAATGATGAGATAACCGCAAAATGTTTCAAGTATTTCGTGATGTGTTCACGTATTACGTGATATGACTGTTATCAAACAGGGCTTGCGATGACAGATACTTGACCAGGGGATAAATAATTGCATTCATAATGTACTCTTGCTGCTTCTACCACTTCGTTCTTGTGCATACAACGAAATCTAAATCGCTTCGGCAACTAAGTTCCAGACACAGTTTCGAAAAGCTGCTGCAAAGATATTCACCCTACTGTTTTCCTTGTGTCGTCTCAACAAATTAGTGAAAGATGACACTCAACTGCTTCCAATGCGCAAGCAAAGCCTTCTTGCGACAATTTTTGCCCCAGGTTAATACACACATTACAACGCGGGATACGCACTACACCACTATCCTCAAGGCCACTTGGACCACGCGGTTAGAAACTTCAGCCATCAGCCACAGTCTTGTATTAAGACAGGTCCGTCAGTAAGCAAGTGTCTAACTTCATCGTCAATGAGCAAAGGCAGCCAACGCCACCAATCTCCTCTTTATATATGTATAAAATCATGAGATCATCCTTCTCTAACCACGAAATTGTTAACTGCGTTCCCGGTACAGGTTCGGTGAAATAGACTGTTTGATTAACAGGTTGGTTCGGCATGCTTTACAATGTAATGTGAAGGTTTGAGACAACGAGACGCCGTCGCAAAATTTCGCGATGTGTGTGAGTTCGACGAAAGCTGTTAACCATTTACAAAGTCGTTCGTAAACCACGAACCATTGCTAAACAGTTTTAAAAGAGTTATGCAAATAAGGGCGAAAAGAGAGACTAAACTACTAGTTTAACAATTTTGATTTGTAGCACATGAAGCGACGATATGAAAACTCAAGGGTGTGTTGACTTTTGGTGCAGAATTAAGTCAACTTTGGTATATAAAAGATTTTTCTCAATTGTGTAGGATTCTACAAGGACGCGAACCAGAACTATATGCTTCTAGGCTACTCAAGTCAAAAAAATATTCAATATGGGTTATTTAAAGATGTATGCAATGCAATGGCTTTTCTCAGTCGTTTATGGATGTAGGCTTGATTACTCATTGAAGTGCTAGGCGGCCAAATGCCTTTGCCAGGCGTTAGTTGTTCAGAGGCGCTTAAAAACGTTGCAGCAGACCGCTTAAGCTGAAAGCTGACATTACACAAAATTTCTGGTTCCCAGAAACGCTGACACTACACGAATTTCATGTTTTCCAAAAAAAACGATTGATCGTCCCTGTTCACGGAAAGACGTCCTTTCGCAAATGTAAACGTGACCGACCAGCTGCAGCATGGAAATTGCCATCGTGCGGTCGTGAATGTAATTGTTTCCTACAAATTTCATGGAAGATGTTCTCCTCGGCCGTTCAAGAGTATGAAACAATTAAGCCCCGACCAGACCAGCTACCCGATAAAAGTGATGGCCTATCCCACTCGATCGTGATGCAAACATAAAAACATGAGCTATGGATGTACGAAACGCAACTCATGAGATGCTTAGAATTGAGTTCTAACGCATCTTTTCTACGAGTTCCATTCTTTTAGGAGCAAAGCAATAGTCAAATTCCCTTAAACTCATCACAGTGTTTACAGTCTTACTTCAAACAGTTATGATTGTTTTCCAGCAAATCACATCAAAGTGGAAAGACCAATGGGGTGAATTATATTCCAGAGAAATTTATCGCTAAACGAAATACACTCTTCATTACTCGAAAGGGAATCTAGGTTTGTAAAAATGGGAAATTAATTGCTATAAAAAAGTTTGCCAATGAGAAGGAGGCCTGCAATGTGGATTTTATAAAAATACAAGTTACCTTCAAACGCCAAAACCACAACAAATTTTATCACATAAAATTTGACAGGATGCGAACGGTACTCTACAAGGCGCGTAGAGTAAAAAGTACAGTTCAGAACGCTGTCGTTTTCTCTTCCAACACGTTTGCAAACCATTCATCTTACGATGCACTTTATTTAGTTTGTTTGCATTTACGTAATGTTCTCGACAATTTCATGGATTACGGTCAACAGTTTACTAATGTTCGAAGAAAGATGTCATGAATTGGGTTGGCCGGGGTCGGATTATGAAAAGATGCTGTCAACGATGCTACCGCTAAATTATCAGTTTTACCCACACAAGCGGTCTCAAGACCTTTGAAATATTTCGTCACCATCTAGTCACTTTTTAATGCCTAATATGCTTATGGTTGTAAACTTACGCATTGCATTTTACTGCTTCGTACGTCATCTTACCAGCTCTTAGCCCCTGCGCAGCTCGCCATGTCCAGGTTACTGCTTACTGCTGGAGCTAACCTATACCTTTTAATCAAACAAAAAGACGCAGCTAACCTTGACTATTCAAATATGCTGCGTACGTTTGGCTTTTTTAAAATTTGTTTAAACACTCGCGAACCTCGAGCACCACAACCCATTTCATGTAAGGCGAATCAACACGATAGAATTTCTCGAGATTTTAAACCTGTGATTCGGGGACACATCTGTTCGAAAAGTAGCATTTATTAATACATTAGCTTCTATAACGAGAAAAAAACTGATTTAAAAATATTTTGGGTAGGCAACAGTTTTATTGGTTGACGCGAATTCATTGGGCATCATCGACGAACACAGGTCAAGAACGAGGTTTACTTTTTCAGTCCGATCTTAACTTTCGGTTCTGCAGCAACAGCCAGCACAACTGCTGAGACAAACGCACGAGACATTACCAACGCTTGAGTCATTGCGATAAGAGAACTTTGCCCCTCCGAAACAACATTTTTGCTGAAAAGGACGGAAAATGATAATTCGTAAACACACATCAATTCAGTCGGAGCATTGTGCTTAGGAAGGAAAATTTATATTATTAAAGTTATGGTGGTAGGGAATGATATGGAGGGAAAAGTTTGCGTGCGTTGAGACGCTCACCAAATAAGCTGCAATTTTTTGAAATGTGGAAATTTGCAAAGTTCAGGACATACAGGCCTGCAAAGTTTTATTTGCATTACAAATGCTACAATCCATGTGACAAGAACGCCTCTTACTTTCCAAAGGCTCTTTTGAGTAACGGGCAAACACTTTGAAGCAGTCATTACTCAGACTTTTCTCTAATTTGGAGAAAGAAAATACGGCACGCCTTCACTGCGGCGTTGCCCCGACTCATGTGACATTCACCTGAATGATGACGTCTCTTCACACACTAGACCAGGAAGTGGTGACAACAACGCGGCTTAGACAAGTGCCGCCGCCGTTCAGTTAATATACGTATAATACAATAAACCGCTTGATTTAACTGCCTCGTGGAAAACAGCTACTTTCGATTGGCGCAGGTGATTTCCACGAAACAGACGCTAAAATGCTGATTGATTTGGGCAAGTTCGACGTTCGGTTATTTTCGTGATCAAACAGAGGGAAGGACTAAATGTTCCCACGTCGTGTTCAATGGTTGCCTGTGTAAATGCCGCAAGGCAATATCGGTCACTTTTTGCAGCACCTAACGCCCGTGTTTATTGTCCAAACATATTCACAGCTGTTTAAAAATCCGTTCGACTCTCGGATGTACTGTTCCTGTATTTAAGACGGTGCTTTGCATACGTTGTCACGGGTCTCTCAGCTTTTGGCAAGTTTTCTAATACCAGATATTGGTACTTATTGGGTTTCCCAGAGTTTCTTCACTTTTTTCTTCAAATATAAACAGTATTGATGGGTGTTACTGGTTTGCAGTTGGTTTTCTATCTTTACGCACTGTGTCGAAATAACAAGTTATTAAGCCAGTGTCTAAGGATTTTTTGCATTTGTCCGAAAACTACGTGTTGTTTGGAAGATGTTTTCCATTCAGCAGTTTTGATTATTCCGTTAACACAACTAACACATTAAATGACCATGAACCAGGCACAAGGGGCCTCATCAGCAATTCGCATATCCTATTTCCAGGGGTCAAGCGAAATTTCTGACCTCTGCGAAATTTCTGACCTATTAATTTTTGTCGGTAATTTTGCTTCTCAGATTAAAGGAATGAAGTTTGGCGATTACTTTTTTGATGTGTGTTGTATAAATTAAAAATTTTTGGTTAGATGTCAGATACCCATAATAAGTTACAATACGGGAATAATTATAACCACTAAAAAATATTGGACTTAGTCTTAAACCTCAATTATTTTTCTTTTTCTAACCCTAACATAAACCCTAACCCGACACACTTACCTAAACATCCAACCATAAGCCCTAATCATCAGTTTTCTCAGCGTATTTCATATGCAGAACATTACTCAGTGCATGTGCACATGACGTGAAGTCAGAAATTTCGCAAGTCAGAAATTTCGCTTGACACCGGTACCAACATTTCACGTGCTAAATCTGAAGGTATCTCGACAAGATTTCAAGTGATTGTAAAGCTCATACACTGGCAAAAGAGCACTAATTTAAATAACCTTCTTTGTTTCGTTGTGAATTTTTGCATTGCCCGGAAATGCCAAGGTACCCATGCCTAACATCCGGAACAAGCAATTATTTTCTTTGGTCTCTACAAACCCTAATAAAAGTAAGTGGCTACATTTACTTATGCAAGCAAGCAAGCACGACAAGTCGCTATTATGGATCAGTCCTTGTCACGTCACAAACGTAAAAAAACGTTTGTCACATTACGCCGCAGCCAATTTAGCAAAGTCAGCGGGTAAGATGCGACAATATATCTACTACAAGTCTGCTCGGAAAAGCACTTGCGGTATGGTCGCAAAGGATCTTTTGCACACTAGGTAGTGCTAACGTGCAAAGCTGCTCATCACCATTTTCCCAAAGCGACACCTTCAATCGATCAGCATTTAGAAGTACTGCTAGAATTTCATCAGAACAATGACACTCCAAAGAACCAGTAATTCACGTCAAGTATTTTGGAGAATTATGTGGGTAACCTTTACTGAATTTTGCAAGGCTGCAGTATGCTTGACTGCGAAGTTGCTGCAACACTGCGACCTAAACGAATAATAGGAGTGCATCGCGTGCATCGCAATTGCAAATGAAGCTTGGTATTTATAATACTCGAACTTGAAAATAGTCCATCGGTTTAATTTTGTCAATATATGCCTTTATTTGGATGCAAACCGCCCACAAAAGGAGAAACGTTTCTGGTACACTTCCAAAAATGATTCGATAAAACAGTAGTAAATATATGGAATTTAACCAGTAAATTGTATCACATGCTGTAGGAAAATGCACAACTTGTTTACTTGGAAATTCACAGCACTCATGCATCAGTCAAGGGAAGGATGATGCAAACTCCATCTTACCTCTTTCATCTTCCAGCCACTCCATTGTCTCGCAGTTGTTCGCAAGCCCGCCTTGGACACATTCATTATAGGGTTCACTTGCAGAAGGATTGGCCGAATCCATCACATGGTTGTTATCAGCAACAGGGTGACATCCGAATTCCAGAACGCGAGGGCGTCGTTCTAAAGCGTCTTCGTCAACAATAGTGAATAAAATCTTTGTGGAAATCTGGAATCTCCTAGTTGGGACATGGGCGTGCGCAGAGGAGCACTCTGCGCAGGGAAGACAGCAACGCTGATGCAAGTGGCAGGTAGCTCCTTGTTTGTTTCTGCATCGAAAGGATGAAGACCGTGAAAAGCGATGCCGGATCCCGCGAGGTTGAGAGTGATGCCACTTTTCTTTTGCTTGGCTTAGGGTTGACTTTGGGACAGGTCCTCGAATGCAATGCGGCGATGTCGTGGCGCAGCGGCAGTGGTGCCAAAGAGAGTTGTTGCTGCTTCTTGACGGACAAAGCGTGCGGCGCGTGTCATAGCCGGAATCGCTAGCATCGCTAGGTCTGGTGCCTGCAGGCGATACCCAACCCCAGTCACTGTCCTGCTGCTGGAATTCGGCTTCCTGGTTTCTGTACGTGTTGAGGCCGAAGCGGTTGTGATGTCGCCGCATCAACTCTTCCTCGGACGGCCGATGTGGAAGAAATAAAACCTCTTCCTTCCCACAACCGCAAGAGCAGGCGACAACCATCGAGCAACTGCAGTTAAGGTGCTGATAACAAGGAATGAAGGAAGAAGGTTGCGACCCGTTCAAGCTGGGAATTTCGACCTCAGCGGCGTTTTCGTCTGCGGCAAGTGATCGATGAGCTTCGGGTTCGTGACGAACGCGAGAATCCACCGAATGTATGAATGGCCCAAGGGCGCAGTTATGCAACGTCTGTTTTTGGTCGAGATTCTGTTGTGCAACTATTCGCGTTCTACTTTCTAAGGACTCGAGGGTTGCAATGGTAGCGTCACGCTCGATTGGTTCAGTATTAACGGGCGTAGAGTCAACTGCCGACTTGGTTTCCTTGAATAAGCTAATCGCACAATGTTCTGAGGTGTCCAAAATTTCAGTCTTCACGGTATCTTTTCCCTCGCTATTCAGATCCAGGTTTTCCACTGTGGGGTTGTGGACTGACTTTTCGATATCGTTATGTGCGTCAGGAATGGCAATAAGCTCTCCTTCTTCTTTGGACACCAAATCCACTTTTTGGACTAAGTCGTTTTCCAAGTCTGTTTGATCTCTCCGGCAGTAGTAGTTGGGTTCCACGTTTGCTCTCTTTCCTAAGAGGGAGGGCAGAGATTTTTGTTCTTGTTTCTGAAAAGAGATCAACACAAGATTACGAAGGTATTGTATGATTTATTAGGCGTGACCCTAACGTTGACCAAATTAGTGGAGTTTACATTTATGCAAGCTTGTTTTTTATGTTTCAGAAAACTGTCGGAAACAGCGCTTGTTGTTTGATAAACATGCACTTCAGTGCTGTTACCAGTGGGGACCGTTGGCTCTGTACTGGGATATCCATTTGCAGTTAGTAGGCCCACCCTACTTGTGGACAGTAGACTCCTGCGCGGAGCGAGTCAACCCGCGCGTGTTGTGGGTACCCCCACTTGCGGGGCGGGTGCGGGAACCCCCAGTTATGTGTGCGGGGCGGGCGCGGGTTGAACTTGGTGCGAGGCGGGCGCAGGATAAAAAATTCTTTGTACGGGTTACTGAATGTTGATTCAATGCATGTGAAAGCAACATTAGCAAAAATTTATGCTATAGCGAGCTTGTGGTACGAAGGTGTAGAGTGGCTATACCAACCGAAATGCCTTACTAAACAACCGAAATGCCTTACGGTTTGGTATAGCTGCTACTGAATGCTCTCAGTAGCAGCTATACCAAACCGAAATGCCATAACAATTTTTTTTCGTGAGGTATCTTCGTGAGGGTTACATATTGAACGACTTGCTTTCATCTTAGCAAACGCAAATTTAGTTTAAAGCTACTGAAAGCATTTGCATACTAATCGCAATGGCAGCGGCTGTATGGTACTTTTAAATCACTCGCAAAGTATGATGCCATTGGCAAATTTAGTGCTAGTGCTAATGGAAGAACAAGGGTAGTTAGAAATCAATTTAGTGCAGAGGATCACATGAATAAGAATGATAAAACTAGAAATCAGTTTTGCATTGATATGTCATTGGACACGTGGAAATCTACCAGTGCGTGGAACATGATAAACAGGCAGTAAAGACCACTGCATCGAAAATGTCGAATTTGAGATCATAAAAGTAAATTAAGGCTGCCGTTGTAAAACTTTACTATGGGTCACATTTATTAGGCGTGACCCTAACGATAGAATTTTATGAAACTTTCGAGGGGCGCCCGACGAGACAACCTGTTTTGCAGGTTTTTTTCGGTGTCCCAGCGCCTTAATTTTATTTTTGCA
>JGI24159J19872_10003385_pt1 | contig 19821 bp, 14 predicted proteins | sample Ectturendosymbi4_FD_19872 | JGI IMG/M metagenome (IMG submission 19872) | reverse complement strand
TGAAATTGCAGAGTTTGTGTGGGAATGGTTTTTCTCTGTTTGCTGTGCGCATGCTTGCCAAGCTTTACCACTTAGGAGTGAACTGACCAACAACATTTTGCGAAAACAAAGATGGGGTGCATTTTTTACCCTCAATTTTGCATGCCATAATAGGTATAACAAGTTATTATTGTGTAATTATGAAAATGGTGATATTGCGTGATGCAATAAAAACAACTCAGAATGGGTTTTTCCGTTTTCCTTAAAAAAAAAACAAAATCTTCTTTTTCAAAAAACAAAAAAAACAGGTGGGTTGTTTTTTTTTTTGAAAAAAGAAGGGTTTTTCTCAACCGTGGTCAATGGAAATGTATGAAATGAGCACGTGCAAGTTATGTTGAAAACCATGTTGAGCACAAGCTTTTTGAGAAATTATAGTGGAGAATATATTACAATTTGAGTTCCAAATCTGTCAGTTGTAGATGTGTAGTTAGTTGGTATTTTGATTTTTTATTACAATAGAAATGCACTGCACTAATGTTATGTAACTTTCTAGAGAGCTACAGAAGTATCCAACACCCTGACAGAAGTGTATGAGGATAAAGATGGCATGCGAAAAGATGAAATTAAGGTAAAAACAAATAGTCTGTAATAATAGGATGGAGTTATAATTTTTGTTTGTGTCAATGCAATCGGGGAAGCAAAATCACTTAAATCAGAATGCTGGTTTAATTTGTTGTGTGCATATTGAATGTGGACAAGTTTACCATGGACTGAATTTAAGGCACTTACCAGTAGCAGTGATTTGGACTCTTGTAGATAATTTTATTGACATAGCTTTTGAGGCTTAGAGCTGCTATTAATGAAGAAAACTTAAAAATTATGAAATATAAGAATTTGTGCTTGAATGTCAAAAGCTGGTTTTTATGGCTTCAGTTAAATAAACAAGCTAGAAGTTACTCAAGGCACTTTGACAGCTTTTCTCTTACTATATCGAGGTAAATTATGAATATTGTGTGGTTGTATAGTTTTTCCAGCTCATACAGGGTGACATCAAATAAACAAAATCTTTATAAATTTCGTAAAATCCTACAGAAGTCCAGCAAATTTGAAGGTTTTTGCCGGGCTCAAACTTCAGGTATGATCATTTCCTAAAGTTTAAGTTATCTTGGTCGCTTCGCGAAAAAGTTACGTTCTTTCCAAAATATGGATTCAAATGACCCATAGCATCGCTCAGAGAGCGATTTCAAGAGAGACTGATCAGCAGAAGTGTTGCTTTGAGTGAGCACCGCATTCACTGGACTTAAATCGCGAGACATTTATCTGTGGGGGCATCTGAAGGATAATGCGCACCACAATTACCCTCAAACGATTGGTGAGCCGAAGGCAGCAATCACAGCGAAATCAAGGAAATTCCCAAAGAGTAATGCGTTCAAGCAGTGGACAGTTTTGCACGATGTATGCAATTTGGCCTCCAATGCCGCAGAGCAATTCGGAGCATATTTCGGAAACAAAATGACTTTTATTAAGAAGTTATTACGGGGCGTCCTATTGAGATAATTTATTCTAAACGATTGAACAACCCTACTGCATGCAATTTTTGCACTATCGCAAAATGGCAAAGTATGAATAAATGCGCTACAAGCACATAACCTTGCGATAAGTTCCATAAATTTGATGTTTTGCAAGAGATTGGTTGCTGCGAAGTGGTCACATTACAAGATTTTTGCCATACAACTATATCAGTCAACCATCTGAAAAACCCGAGTATGTTGGAACCGGTATGTTCTGTGCATCATGTCGGAAAATCAACCTGTTGCGTGGCTGGAGTAACGCAGTTGCGACTTATGTTGTCTAAATCTAAAAAGAATCATAGTTCTGTGGAGACCGGTGTAACGGATCGGCAAAGGATGACGCCTCTGGTTAAGACCCAGTAACTAGCGGGTCGAACCGTGGCCGAAAATCGTGATAGCGGTCGGTTTTCGACAAACCATTTTTTGTTTACGTAAGCAAAACCGAAAGCAAAATATTTATTCTGAAATATCTGAGCTGATTGCCAATTTACGCTTCTTTGTTAGTCCTATATGTTATTTTTTTAAAACAGTAGCCGACGTTTTTCAAGAAAGTTAATTTGCGGCAGACACAATGAACTCCCTGTAGTGCTGTCAAGACAGAGTAAATGAAACTAAGCATTGTCCAGGCGTATGGTCCTTCTGTTAACTGTCAGATGATCATGACTTTATTCCATTCTCATTTTAATTCTATTAAACAGTTGTTTAAATGTGCTGGTATGCGCTAAAACGCAGGAGCATCTCTTGCTAGCTGTTGCATGCTTTGAAATTTGTTTTTAGATGATAGCTGGGCCTAACGAATTTCAAGAATTCTACAAGCGACTGAAGGAAATCAAAGATTTTCATCGTAAACATCCCGATCAGGTGTTTGTACCTATGTCTGTTGAATTCGATGAACTGGAAAAAATGAGAGAAAATCCCACAGATGAATTGAACAGTAAGTAGCTTTGGAAAAATGTACGATTTAAACACGTTCTTCCCAGAGTTGTGAGTGCAGTCGCAATCTGAATTGCATTTGACAACCCTACCTATAGGGCCCACAAAGCTCTTGCACCAGCCAGGAACCACGTGCCATTGACATGCAGTATATACTACTGTAGATAACAACTCAACGTTGTTAAGCACATGGAAGCTTGCTTGTGCTACTCTCCTGCACTCGTGGTTTTCACTTCTCACGACCATTTTTCATTGTACCCAGTACGAAGTTTGTGACAACCTGTTTTTGGCGGTACTGCTGCTACAGTCCAAAACTTTGCGATTTTTCTTTGATTGAAATAATTAAAGCAGTGGTTATGCAGTCACTGCCCAAATGTTGTGTGTTGGCGATCAGGATGTAGTTTTTGTGTGTGGAGAGCTTCGAAGAACGTGTGGAGTACTCAATGGTAATTGTGTGTTTTTCTGTTTTCGTACCTATTTAGCGTTCATGCCTAACGTTTTAATCTTTGCGCGTTCAACAACTTTTTTGCTTCGCCAGATTTAGTGGAATTCTCTGATGAAGAAGCGTATGGCAAGTTTCTTGATCTGCACGAATGCTACCTTCAATATATTAATTTAAAAAGTGTGGAAAAGATCAGTTACGTGCGCTACCTTGACACTTTTGACAAGCTTTTCGAATTTCCAAAAGACAAGAAAAACAAAGCTTACAAGGGGTAAATTTGTTTTTGTTGCCGTCATAAACAAAACAAATGAGGCAATAAATCAAACTGTTTCTTTGCTTTCTCGGTACCTCGTGCAACGCCGCTCTTTTAATGCCATACGCATACTATTGATTTTTATCAGATACATAGAGATGCTTCTGCAGTATCTCATTTCATTCTGCGAAAGGGTGAAACCTTTGCTTGATTTACGAGAGGAATATGAAAAAGTGGAGAAGCGCTTTGAAGAACAGTGGGAAGCCTCGGAATTCCCCGGGTGGGGGCGAGAAGCTGGAAGTGCTATGGCCCATTCTGGTGCCCATCTTGATCTAAGCGCGTTTTCTTCATCAGAGGTAACGTTACTGTGCGCTATTAGAAGACCAGAAACAAAATTTTGTGATTGCCAACAAAACGTCTGTTGATTGGTACACGTTTATATTATCAACTGCGGGAAATACCGGAAAGATGGTGTCCTTCGGACGCTAGGGTCGTCAGTTGGAATGAGCGACTAATTGCTGTTACACGTTTTTTGGTGGAAGTATGATTTTCGTTTTTTTTTTTGAGAACGCGACCAAGTTCATGGTTGCATCAAAACCCTGTTTCTGTGCAAGGACGATTAAGGAACAAGCTTGTAAAGGAATTAATCTTTGCACGTGGCTGATCTGGTTTGTGACGGTTGTTGAAGCATTTCGGTTTAAGGTTTAATCATTTTGTGAGAATGTTCTGTTGTTTCACGGCTGGAGTTTGCGCAGAACGAAAATACTCTATACATTGACGTTTTGTTGTGTATCACGGACGAATTATTCCTGTGTCATTACAGCAGACAGAATTCTTTTAATGTTCTTGTTTTACATGCTGGGTGTGACTTTGAACTACTGCGCAATAGTGAAGGCCTTGAGGAAACTTTGCTGAGAGAGTAGACACGATCGTGTCTTGATTTTGAAACAGGATGGGCGTGCTTGACTGAACGCCAGAAAGCAAAAGTTATTCCGGTTGTCTTTAACGTCCGTTTTAGGTTGCAAAATGCGTTTCTCGTAAACAACTTCTAAAGTGCTTCCTTTCAGATTTCAAAATAGTTTATTTTCTGCTTTTGTAGTTCATACTATAATACGTTTCACAACCGATTTACTCGCACCTTTGAGAGTGTTCAGTTATACAAAAGTCATCATCAGTTACTGCGTTTACTCAAATTCACAGGGTCAAGTTTTTATATTGTTTGATAGATGAGAAAGTAAACTGTTCATGATGCCCATACGAGTACGAAGACGATACTGAGTTGTGTGACGTCTGAAGTTTTTCTTTCGAAAATTCTCTTCGCTGCATTGTTGATAAAATTTTAATAGGTTTTGTTTCTACCATGGTGTGGCAAACCACCAAGAAGCAATATGGCGGCCCCATATTCGAACCTGAGGTCTGTCGGAAGCAAATGTTTATTGAAGAAAGTAATGACATTGTTGGGGCTTTTCTGCGCCCTCCGCAGTCATTCGGCGCCCGGGGAATTGTGCCTTCCTTGCTCCCCCCCATCGTTACACCCCTGACCACGCCTTCTCTTAATAAAACTGTTTTGTTTTTTAAGGAACTTGCGTCTCTGGGACTGGATCGTCTGAAATCGGCTTTGATGGCCTTAAACTTAAAATGTGGAGGGACTTTGGAACAACGTGCGGATAGATTATTCGGTACCAAAGGCAAAAACTTGGATGAATTAAAACCTTCCTTGTTCTCCAAGAGCAAAACAGCGAAGAAGTAAGCATTCACGAAGTTACGTATAGATTGATCGTTTGAGAGTGAATGGTGCCTGCCCCATCAAAACATCAACCGCCTGATGTTTGCACAAACCACAACAAAAGGAAAGGCGCGCGACTGGTGTCCCTTTGGGTTTATCGCTTGTTACGTTTTTCGCGTTTCCGTCTAAGTTCTTTCAGTCCTCGACCTTGACCTATACGTACTGTCTTGCGTATAGCATATGTATCGTGGTCACGTCGCAGGTTTCTAGTAACTGTCGTAACTATGTATTATGAACACAGGCACCGCCGTTCCCAGGTGTTTTTTTCGTTGTATTCGAAACAACAAAGCTCGTATGGAAAAGAATATTCGGGATTTTGAGATCCGATAACTAGTTGTCAAAGCTACTTGAAATTTACATGTTTTGCATTCCAGCGAAATTTTGAAGTTGCTTAAGAAACTCGATAAACCAGTCTTCAATTTTTTTTGCTGCCAAATTGGAAAGTAGAGCTGTAAGATCCTCCCGGCCATTGGCACAAGTTGTTAGAACGATTGTTATGCTGTAGTGTTACAGAAGAAAGGAAGAGAAGCTTGTGCTTTTTTGAAAAATCAACCTCATTGCTTCAGCTTAAACCAGGGGTCTCAAACTGCTCCGAGGGCCAAATGAGGACTTAAAAAGTAACCCGAGGGTCGCATTATGACGCTGACGCAACAATGGCGGTACCTGAACCTTACTAGAAACAGATTTTAAATCTAATTTCCGGCGAAAGGTTTAAGTTATATGCAAATCATTTCTATAACCGAATAAAGTACTCGTTCACTTGCTAGCCGTTCACTTTTAAATGCCGGTGAATAAACGATAACGGAAATGTTAATTACTTGAAAATTCACAAAAAGCATCGCGTGCCGCACAAAACGCCATGTGACCCGCGTGTTTGAGACCCCTGGCTTAACGTTATCGCACAGTGTATTTCGTTACGCATAGTTTGCAAAAAACTAGGTACCTTTTTCATTGAATGGTTCACGAGTGGGATGCGATTCGTCTACTATGCAGCACTGATAATAACTGAAACCAGGACATCGTAAGCCTGGAAGAAAACCAAGTTTTGCTGGTTTAAGAACTTAAGACCGTATCCATGCAAGAGTTAGCCATGCCAAGACAATGACGAAACCAAACACCAAATCAATTCCCTTCAAGGCATCCAATGACTGCCACAAAGCTTCCCATCACATCGAACTAACAAGGTTTTTGTACGCTGTGCATCGTTTTGTTTGCCCACCTTTTGAGTGGCTGGGTAAGAACTCGGCACTGCTATATTTTCCAGCTTAAGATCGTGTTGGAAACAACTAAGTCCAGTCCAAGAAATGGCAGATTTTTAAAACCCAGATTTACATGCTGGCCTGAAGGCTTACAAAATCATTACTAAAGCTAGTGCCTCTCCTGCAGGGATGATCCAAACAAAGGAAAGGATGTCGCGTTCTTGGAAGCGCAAGTGTACCACGTCACAGAGCTTTTAGGCGAACAACGTCAAGCGACTAGAGATAATGTTCAACGTAGACAAGCGCGAACGGAAGCGGAGAGAGAAGACGATGGTGAAGACGTCGCTTCCGGTGAGTGTATTCATTTGTTCTGTGATGAACAACTAATGGACAACATTTCGAGTAGAAGCAAACGAAATTTCAGTGTTGGATCGTGACCAGCTTCCGACCACGCCCTCGATTAAAAACATTTATATATATAGTATACCTATATCTGCTTTAATAGATACTTTTGAAACCAGTGTGTGTCTAGTTCCTTAAGTTTTTTTTAATCGGTTGTGGCATGTCACTAAATAATCTCTAGCTGACCTTTTTAGTAATGTGCACGTTGCATACATAACGTTTTGCAGACGTTACCACAGCTAATTCCATTCAAAATTACAGAAAGTGAAAGCGAAGATGAAGACGATGAAATCATTTACAACCCAAAAAATCTCCCACTCGGGTGGGATGGCAAGCCGATCCCTTACTGGCTATACAAGCTGCATGGGCTTAATATCAATTACAATTGTGAGATATGCGGCAACCAGACGTACAGGGGACCAAAGGCTTTCCAGCGTCATTTTTCAGTAAGTGCTTTATGGAACTGCGAAAAGAGTGGAATGGCTATCGCGCTATTTTAGGTCAGCGGTGAATGACGTTTATAGTAAACGTGCAAGACATTTTAAACGGCTCATGTCAAGCACCTGGAGATTCGTCGGCTCTACTTGAGGTGGTAAAAAACGAGGAATGTGAACGTGAATGAACTATTAATACTGAAACAATACGCCATCATTCAGCTACAATAGCCAAGCACACGACGCAATTCTGAAAAGCATGCTACAAAAATTTATATAGAGGGACGCTAATGCTCCGAACAACTCAACCAGCGATGCACTTGATATGCGCACTTGCAAAGGTAGTATCGAGAGCAATTACCTTGGTATATCGCAACGCACACCAGACTTGTTTGTGACATCATACAGCCATGAGAGCAATTTTCTTGTAAAATGTGGGGTGGCAGCTTAATATGAAATCAATATAGTTATCGGGTCGATGCAGAAGTGAAGTTTTATAAATACAAATTCCCAATATTGTTTTTAGAGGTGTTTTGAAAGCAACACTAATCACGCTTTGCTTTATCCTTATAGATGGTTAACAAATTATTATATTAAAATTTGTTACTGGATAGGCTCAGTGGCGTAACTGAGGGGGTGGCAGAGGGGCCAACCGCCCCCTCTGGCAAGCTAAACGTAAAAACCTGGCCTCCACCTAGCTTATAATTCGGTTTTCAGTAGGTTGTTTTTTTTTGCATATTTACGGTTTTACAATAGCCATCCAAATCCGCATTCATCATCATTTCTCAAGTTTCTTTCTGAGTCTTGGCCAGTGGGTTCCTTTCAGTTTAGTGCTCAAACCTCTAGTTACGCTAACGGACACGTAGCCTACGACAGTTCAGCAACATGATCAACATTCCAAACTTTGACAAACGTACAGCGTGATCACACATAACGGCAGTGGCGTAGTTGACGCGGGGGCACGCCGCGCCCCTGGCAAGCTAAATGTAAAAATTGGGCCCCTTTAGTTGACACTTTGATATTAGTATTCTTTAGGTTGTTGCTTTTTTGCGTTTTTCGGAGTGTTTTCGTTGTTCTAGCTATAGACATCCTATAGACTCACTACCATTTCTTAATTGTTTCTGAGTGTTGCCTAGTGGGCCCCCTTCAGCTCTGCTTTGCCCCCCCCCCTGGCTCAAACCTAACGGCATCTGTTGTTGCAAAGTATGAGTCACGAACTTGGGAATATGTAATGTTACCATTGAAGATAATCTGACAATTTAATATTGATAGGCTATTGATATTTCTGTTAATCAAAAGAATGGCATGTTTGCACGTATAACATAATAATGCTGCTAGACTTCACGAACAGCAAATCTGCCCATCCCAAAACTAAGCCTCCACATTGACAATAGTGCTGCTTTTTGCCTTCCGCAAAAACTTCGCAGTCTTGCCTGAAAATGTAACTTAGTACACTGTCTGTGCGACAACGTTACAGTAGAGCCAGTTACCATTTCTGCACGAAACAAATCATGGCTGTACTGTGGTCTCTCACACGTGCAGCTGCGAAACTCTCGCTATTTCAAGAAAATAAGCCTTCTGACAGCAAATCATACGGTAAAATGTCGGACAGAAGTAGTTTAACAATCTTTCGCGGTCATTTTGTTGAAGCTAAATACTATAAAAATATAAGAATCAGTGACACCAGGCCAACCTCTGTTTCAACATCAACTTGGCTTTGTGTGACATATAATATGAAAAGCTCTTCACACAAAACGTGACAAACGTCTCTTTGTATCTCTCCAAATACAATCTAAAGATAAAAATCCGTGGGAACATGGCATAATACTTCCCTACCGTCTGAAAAAAATGAGGACACGTCCCCCACCCAATTGTTTGCGCTCCCATCGACCGAAAACGCGAACATACACATGCGCACCAGTGGGATAACCTTTTGAATTCTTCATTTCAGGAATGGAGACACGCGCACGGTATGCGATGCCTCGGTATTCCCAATACTGCCCACTTCGCTAACGTCACGCAAATCGAAGATGCTCTAGCATGTAAGTACTGATCGTGTTCTTCATAAGCACTGCATAAATTATTATGGGAACGCAGAATCAATAAACGATTGACATGCAGTGTGGACCAAAATCAAGCAAACCAAGAACGCAGAGCGTTGGAATCCAGAACAGGAGGAAGAATTTGAAGATTCCGCCGGCAACGTCGTCACAAAGAAAACGTTTGAGGACTTGCAACGTCAAGGACTACTGTGACCTCCTCCCGTCATGCAGATCACCGATCTTCTGGCGGTCGTAGTGCAGTGCTTCCCGAAAAAGGCACCTTGTAAGAGTCACGTGTACAGTGCTGTCGTATTTGAAGGGGAAAGGCGTAATGCTTCTATTTTCTGCGCGATTTTCTGGTCCTGAAAAACAATAAACCCTTTTGCATTTTTGATCTTCTGCATTTCGCACGTGATTTGACGCACCTTTGTTTGGCGAAGGTTTGAAAATACTTCCAGCTGCAACAACCGACGGAATGCTTCAATTGACTCCGAGTCTACGTTAATGGTGTCTGTGTAACAGACGTAAACAGTTGCGGAGATGTTGTGCAGGGTGCAGTGAGTTAACGCTGCAAGTAACAATTTGTAAGTTCATTTTTCATTCCAATGTGCATTAAGCACAACATACGCCTATGTTACCTGCAGCTGCAAGTCCAGTCACCATATTCGGTTGCTCGAGCGGAGGAAAACAGGGTTTGGTGGAACAGTGATTGTTACGAAGTGATCTTACGAAAGGCGACTGAGTAACTTGCGTATTCTTCGGCCATTTGTATTCGTAAATAGAAGCAGATGTCAAAATAGTGACGTTTGAAATCTCCGCGCCAGCACTTTCGAATAACTGTGATAGAAAAGTGCTGTAGCAACAAAGCGGTTTTTCACTATTAAGGCAAGCGACGACAAATTTACCTTGTTAGTAATTTCCCACAGGGCGTCTGAGGAATTGCAAATGTTGCAAAAAACGAAAGCTACGTCGTTGCAGTAGTAAAAACTCGCTAGAAGTTTACCTGTAACAAAAAATCTCATAATAGGGAAGGCACAAACCTCCCATCTTATACAGAATGGCAGTCTGTGAGGCAAACGTCAGTGCGGAAATTTCATTGAAGAAAGTTAACACAAGGTAATTTCGTAGTTGTGGTTCCATGTTTCCAAGTGAAAAATGGAAGGACGTGTCCGGGTCGGAATCGTTACTAACCAGCTGAACAGCGTTGCAGCAGTGAAATGTTGTACAAATAAACGTGAAGTTGCCCTTGTCCTAACGGATGGCTTAATTTCGAGCTTGAGTTGAGTTACCTTTCCATTGGCTCTATCTCCGGACGGCATTGTTTCGCCTTCTTTCAGTTCTTCATCAGAGGAACACAGGCGACACCTGTTCAGCGGCCACTACTGCATGGGAGGGTGTTTATGGTTAAGACCCCTGCTGTTTGTTGTGGCAACGTAACGCTGTAGAGCAGGGGTGGGGAACCTATTTACTATCACGACCACGGGCCGCATAAAAATTGTGGATTATCGCCAGCGGGCCGCAGATAACAACTGATTTTATCATAAAATTCTACCTTTATTTTACTACGAGGGATAGGTCTGGCGTACTGTCTAAGTCAGTAGTTCTCAAACTTTCATGAGCCCTTCTAAGTTTAACAGGCGAATACTTAATATATCGCGACACTTGGGTTATGCAATATCACGGCAAAGCTACAGTATATAGTGAAGGCCTCTGCTCGAGGGCCCCGTTTGAGAAACCTTGGTCTAGGTACTTGTTTATCATGAGCTTCGTTTTGATGCGATCTTGTACTCTAAACCGGGCAACGAATAAAGCGCTGGGGCGGTGACGTTGCATGCGTAACAGTCCCGTTCATGTTATTAGCAACACCTGCCTGGCTTAATTTCACAACGTACTTTTGTAATAGCACTTACCGTAACAAGAGCCCACAGTTTCCTCATTCTTTTTTTCTTTGAGGTAACCAAGACTTATCAGGTTTTCCACATGGCATTCCACAAAACCTTTCACAACATGCGTATGGTTGAATTAATGTTTAGTACGGATTGTTGAAACAACGTAGAAAAGGAATAGATATTGCCATTTAAGCATGACACTAATAGTTTTCTGGCAGACTAGTAATACTTCAAGCACATGCACTTAAAAAAGCTAACATAACTCATTGAAAAATTCATCCATTATAATGTGATTACGAATGACAAAAAATGTTTCACACTTTGAGCCAATTCAATAAAAAGTCTAAATAGATTTTAGACCAGGAGTGTCCAAATGCAGGCCACAAATACATTTCACATGGACTGCAGCTTTGTTTTCAGATGAGTTATACACAGGCCCGTAACCAGGGGGTGAAGCGCCCCTAGAAAAATTTTTCCCCCCTGGGAAAATGTGTTGGACAATGGACATAATTTAAAAACATTGGACATAGTTCAAAAAATTTGGGCTCTTGGAAAACTTTTCATCCCTCTTGGTGCCCCAAGCTGGTTATACAAGTATACGGTATGCCTAACTGTGAACAACACTTCTGTGATGGGAGGTTTCTTGCTAATGTTACTTGTGACATTTTCAGTTGAAACATTAAGTTAAATTGCTGGACTATGCAAGCCTTAAAATGTCAAAAGGGAGTGCTGGCCTGCAGGCACGTTTTCAAAATTAAGCCTTAGACTAAATATATATACTGTACCACCAGGGTTGCGAAGCCCAAGTTTTTTGGGTGGAGTTGTATTCCTAACTCTAGGAGTCAGAGTTGGACTTTTCCTCCGACTTCGGAGTCCAATTTCTTTTTAAACTTTTGTTGATACAGAGAATTCTTGCTGTGTACCACGATTTCCATTGAGTGCGAGTTGCTACAAAATTGTTGACAGCCAAACTCCATTTTGTCAAGGAATCGGAGTTGGAAATTTTGGAAAAGTCAAACATTTTACTTTACCTCTGACTCCGCAACCCTGATTTATACAATTACTATTTACAAAGTTATCCATGTAACTTGAACCAGCCAACCTCTTTCAATTTTTCCACTTGCCAGTACAAGGGATTTAAAGTTGGTCATTGTAGTATGACTGTGGTGTGGTTGCCATTCAATCTGTAGCTGTCTAGAATAATATAAGTTATTGTCAAACTCAGTGAACAAAGAAATTTCATCACAGCGTTTTACTGAAAACAATAAATCATACACAAAAACCATCTCAGCTGAAGAACAAATGTGAGAAATATTGTGTGGGTCTTATTTATATTTGAAAATCAAGATGTTATGTTTCATGAAAGTACGGTTTGTAAAAATTCTGCTTTTTCTACCATTTCACGTAGAGGAAATATACTCACTTTATGATTGATATTATAATTGCATGTTTAAGATTCATATTAGACCAACGTTTTCAGCTTGTGATCCACTTTTACTATCGAATTTTGATGAGGCTCACCATTACAGTAAAATAATGAGTCGTGAAAAATATAATGTTCACAACATGCAATTTATTATTAATGGAAAACTTCAATTATAAATGATGAGATCAAGTTGAGGCTTGATAGGAGATTAATCAATAGAACATTAGCAAAAGAAAGATGCATACAGTAGAATCAATACAAAATCAGCTATGTAATTGTCAAACATTTTAGTTAAATACCAGAGATTGTAACATTTTGAAATGCTACACAGCTTTCCTGTAAGATCTTCATGGTCCACTGGTTAGGAAGCACAGTATATCCTACACTGGGGAACTACCTGACCACTGCACAACTCAGAAACCTTATGGGCCAAATTGATCAACGGGAATTTGCTGCCTGGCCACAAAAGTCTATTTCATTTCATTTAGTTCGTAAGAAATTCTGGAACAACAAACCACACAGAGTAGGGCTTCTGCAATATTTTCTGCATTTGAAAAAGCTTCTGTGAATCATAAGCTCTGTGTGTTGTTGTGCAGGTCTGATGTAGATTATCCCAACATAATTTGGCACAAGAAGTTTTGTTTGATCCATTTGATATACATTGAAGAATTCTGTTTCACACAGTGACTAAATCACAATATCTCAATGTGCACAATAAGAAGCTTCATTAGCTATGATATTGAATCAACACAAAATATTCTTTGCTTATTTTACTAACTGTGAAAAGCTGTTTTACCACCATTTGACTGTATCTTATCACATTTGGTATAACTTTTTACATTTAATGACCTCATTCCCACTGATTGATGACATTATTACACCCAAATTTGAATTTATTCACTTACATCAACAATCCCCACTAGGTTCAACAATGTGGGGTGCATTAACTACTTACTGTATTTTTCAGACAATAAGGCACGTTTAGTCTGAAAAATAATTTTCTCAAAAATTGAAAGTACACTTTGTAATGCAGCGTACCTAATGTACAAATCTGGTTGTGCTTTCTCACCTAGAACCAATTTTATTTGGTAAACGATGCTGTTTATTTAACTGCTAGTTACACCTTAACTGAGCATTGCATGTGTTTGATTAAGACTGCCATTAGCCATGTGACTATTTGGCAATATTTTTTGTTTACAAAAATAACAAAACAATAAAATTATGTTTCATGTTGTCCTGGAACTAAAATATGATTATGCTTGGTAAAAGTTTAATCCTCGCAAGGTTTTTATTAACATGTAGTTTTCAACAAATACAACCTTGTATTTATTCTATGAATAGATAATTTTTCCTTCATTATTTTTCTTTCCTTTGGTAAAATCACTGCTTTGTTAAATCCAGAGTGCAGAATGCTTAAAGATCATTACAATATATGCTTCATACAAATATAGGGTCAATTCAGCATTGAGTTTAAGGCTTTTTTACATTGAGTTGCACGATAATATGTTCACATGCTGTTGTTTCAGCATTTTCTTTCAAATTTTTAGCCATATAGTTTCAAGTGGATCTCTGACCAATGTAACTACCTACCACACAGCCAAAAACCTTATGTATGCTTAGAACTTTCTTGTTACATTTTATGCAATAAACCTAGACACACAAAGGTTTTCTGTACATGGTATCGTACTATTTAATCATGCATTTTTGTGACTCAAATCACGAAATAACACAAATGCAACAGGAAGAAAAAATAGTTAAGATTGAAGAGCAGAGATTAATTGCACGTTGATGAGAATATAAAAACATCAGGTTAGCAAATTGATGTGAAAAGGATTGGCAAAAGAGAATATGAGTCAATTTTAAATTAAAGACGTTTCACATGTACTAAAAGAAAAGCAATAAAATGCATCAAAGACAAAATAAGTAAACAAACAACAAAAAAGAGCTTGAGAAAAGCATGCTTATGTACAGAGGGGAGTGGGGTAAGCAACTAGCAAGGTAAAATATGAGAAAATTGGGGAACGTAAAACAATATTACTGAAAAGTGACAAGCATATTAAACAAAAATCAACAAAAATGTTATAAAGGTTGGACATTGTTTTCCAAATTAATAAGGTGAAAGTGATTTCAAATTTTCAGGAATATCAGACCAAATTTCGGGATTAATATACTTTAAGAAAGCTGACCCAACGACATTTTAATTTTTGGGTAAATGATATGTTTGCAAAAAACAGACCTTGTTTGCTTTTTGTGGACTAATGCAATATCAGAAAAGTAGTTGTCAAGTGTTCAAGTAGGCAGTTTACCATCAACAAAAACAGCACATGAATTTGAAAAAAAATTACTCACACTTCATTGTCATCATCATCTTCACTATCACTATCCAAAATAGCACGTGACACAACTGGAAGTATTTCACCATAGAAGGAAGCCATGAAATTTTTTAATGCTGAAATAAGAAAGCAGTGTCTACTGTCTGGCTGTACTGCACCGTTAGGAAGGGTTGCCAACCTGTCTTTAACAAAAGAAGCCAGACTTAGTTACAAAAAAAGCCAATTAGCAGTCGTTAAACATACACATATCAAACATGAAGCCACTGCCGCAACATCAATTTCATAGTAAAACACATTCATTGCAATCAGATCTGGCTGTGTTTCCCTTGCAATGTCTTGATGATGTAACCATATGCAAGATGGATATTTCAAGTCAGTCATCAACACAATACAATTCCAAATCTTCAGAAGCTTTTCTTCTGTAATTACATTGTCATTCATTTGTTTCCTATTAAATAGAGAATTTTTAAGAGAAACAACCAAATATTTGCAAAATTTTGTTTCAAAACAGATTCAATATAACAGTGCATCTACTGCAGCATTCTAAGCTTCATTCAGTTACTTCAAGCTGTTTTTGTTAAAGTTTTAGTCAAGAAAATTCACTCCACCACTGAATTTAAAACTGGCAATAATAAGCAAGACAGTGCAACCTTATCAAGTGCTTTCTCCTGCAGTATTTTGGTATTTTCTCACACTGATCCAAAATTCTGCTGTGTCTGAAAATATGCTGCCTGAAAATACGTAGTTTTTCCCAATCAACAAAACAGTTTTTTATATTGCTCTTCCATCTGATGCATATGTCTTCCTTTAAGAAAACTGAGAGGGAGTTGTGAAAATGGAAGTGGATCAGGTTGTGAAAGCACTTTGTTAGGATGCAGAGCACTCAAACCTTCAAATATGCTTATGTTTTCTGGAGGCCTTAACTTGCTCAAAGCATTCCACCACCACTGCTCTGTATCTTTTCTTCAATGTCTGCACACCAACTTCATCAGCCTCCCTGTTCCCTGTTATTACTTATTTGCCGCAGACTCGTGCTCCATACCACAAGCACAATTGAATAACACAAGAGCACAAAAATGGTTAGTCATAGCACGTAGAGTAGGTGTTAGCACACAATCAACACTGAGAAGAGCAAACACTTTCACAGTGCCCCAACGATAATGTCATTCACTCATCATCATACAGGGATCTTGCAGTGGGAGAGAAATGAAGGCATTCCAATATCAAATTGAGGTAAACAACTAACAGAAAAAAACATTGGGGTGCTCACATTTGGACAGGGGCATTTTTATTTTTTTGATCAAGGTTTGAAAATGTTTTGAAACATATTTAGCATGAGGCTGACAGCCAACTATTTTTACTGAATTTAAAGCAGGATTTGATGGTTAGTATTTCACCAGTTATATAATCTTTTTGTATGTTTGGCTTGCATACGTCATTTACATGTTGGAAGTGATAGACGAATCACAACAAAATACAGAAATCCTGAGGCCCCACGAAGCACGTGGAAAGTTTTGTTGCTAAGCAAAAGCAAGACTGATGAGACACATTCACTGAAACAACCAATCAACAACTACTTCAGTTGGTCACTATCACACAGGAGCATTAAATAATTGGAGTGAACATTTGTAAAAAGCATCAGACGTTTCAAACGATTAGATCAAGAAGGTGGATGAAGATACACATCACTGAAAAAACAATACATATTGTTACTCAACAAGGCATCAAAGGCCCTAACGCAATGGTTACCTTGGTGTGGGCGAACACTGACATTTCTGGGTATTATGTAATGCATAATTAGGTAGGCATTGTTGTATGTAATGTGTAAGCGCTTCATACTAGTCTGTGTGTATTTCCTCCACAACTGGCAAGCATACATTGGCATGAAATAAAGTGTTTTTCACTGCAGGAGAGCACTGATTGAATGTGCTTTGGAACTTTTTTGCTGCATAGAACAGCAATTTCACTTGTCTCTGAATACTATATCATCACCATCCTTCAGTAAGGCATCTAGCAACAGATGAGGTTATAGGTCTGCCGTGCATGACGTGGTTTGAACAAAACGCAGAGTTTGTCAATTCAGAGGAACCGTTGTGGTAGAGTAGTGGATGTGTTTACGTCTGCTGGTCAAATGGTTTTCAGTTCGGCTCTCACCTAGGCAAATTTTGTTTTGGTAGTAGTGTTTGCACATTTCAATTTATGGGTTAAGTTTGATGTTTAGCACATTTCTACCAAGCCTACTGCAGTCCACTGCACATTCGTCATGCATTACTATCACGTTATAGGTGGTGTACGAATAACATGAAGGTCCACTGGCAGACCTGTAGCCACTGCCTTCAGCAACACATCAAGGTGTTCAAGGTATTTCCCTTGGTCAGAAAATTGCACATGCATGCCATTCAAAAACACATTTGATGGAGCATGTTGTTCCTATTTTAGGGGGAAAAAAGAAAACCAATTGTTTTGTTACAAAGGTGATTTAGTATTATTGCGATCGGAAAAGCCCGAGCAGTGTGCAAAGCTACGCACTGTGGCAGCAAGCAACAATAGAGATCACATGCCATGATCACTCTCTGTGTATGCTAGTCGTTACGTTCAATCGTTCACAAGTTAATATCGGCAAAGCTTCCATGCCACGATCACTCTATCATTGCTTGTTCGTGCCACATACATGTGTTGTTCTTCACGCAATCCTGTTAGTGGTGAATCACAGATTTAATACGTCAACGGAGTGGTTGCAAAAACACCCCCTCCTTTTTACAACGAAACGCAGCAATCGCACATTCTTTTGTGAAGGCTTCACATGGCATGACCTTCACATCCTGGTCACAGCACCATTTTGTTGCGATCGGAAAAGCCCGAGCAGCATGTGTACAAAGCTTCACACTGTGGCAGCAAGCAATAACAGAGATCATGCACCGCAATCACTCTTCACATATGCTGTTGTTACGTTCAATCGTTAGTATCACCAGAGATTACACGCCGCCATCACTCTATTATTGCATGTTCGCGCCACATATATGTAGTGTTGTTCTTTGCGCACATCCCGTTCGTGGTGAATCACACATGCAATGCAACGCCAACAGAGTGGTTGCAACAACATCCCCTCTTTTTTACAATGAAACGCACCGATCGCACATTCTTTTGAAGGCTTCACAAGGCACAACCTTCACATCCTGGTCACAGCACCATTTTGTTGCGACTGGAAAAACTCGAGCAGCATGTGCACAAAGCTTCATACTGTGGCAGCAAGCAACAATAGAGATCATGCACCGCAATCACTCTATTATTGCTTGTTCGCGCCACATATATGTGGTGTTGTTCTTTGCGTACATCCTGTTCATGGTGAATCACACATTCAACACAACATCAATGAAGAGGTTGCAACAGTATTCATCAGCAGAGTCAGGACAAACATGAAATTTGTAGAAGATGTTGGAGTCCACTGTCCATTTATGCTGGGTCTGAATATACTGATATCATCAGCAAACATTAGATTATTCATAATCGTAGTGACTTCTGGATAAAACCAAGTATATTGCAGACATAAATGTGGAATCAAAGTCTGCACAGAAGAGTGGTACTTCCAAGGTTGAGAAAAACCTGTTTTTTTTTAAAAAACACCTTTTTTGTTTTTTTTTAAGAAAACCCATTTTTAGGGTTATTTGAAAAGGAAAGCTTTATTCTTTTAAGAATAACACAAAAACCCCATTCTACATTTTTTTATGGCATCATGCAATACCACTGTTTTCAGAATTACACAATAATAACTTGTTATGCCTATTATGACATTTAAAATTGAAGGCAAAGAAATTTACTCCATCTTTGTTTCCGCAAAGTATTGTTTGTCAGTTCACTCGAAAATGGAAAGGCTTCCTAAGCATGTGAACAGCAAACAGTGAAAAGTCACTCCCACACAACCTCTACAGTTTCACGTCAAGTTTATGTGCATGCCCTGCTAGATCAGCATCTGTAGAGTGTACATGTGGTTTGGTATGGTCCAACATCAGAAACGGTTTAGATGCAGAAAAGACAGAAAAATTGGTTGCATGAAACTACATCGATATTATAAAACTGAAGAAGATGCCCAGTATAATTTACTCAAATGGTTCAAATTATTCTTCTCTTTTTTTCCACGCCCTTACATTTTTTCATTGCTGTTCGTTTTGTTTGATTAAAAAGATTTACAGTTAACTGTACAAGTGTACTGCACATTTACTTTTTACTTCGTAGTAGATCTTAAAGAAAAAGTAAAGAGTGGGTTTAAGTGGGTTTTGTTAGGTTTTTTAAAGTAGGTTTTAAAAAAAAACAAGTGGGTCTTTTTGATTGGGTGAAATTACATCAACCCAGACCTGAAAAATGTACATGTGACATTGCTGGAACTTTTCGGCGCTCCCTTACTGATTCAGTGCCCAGGGCATTGTACCTCCCTTACCCCTCTCGTTGTACCCCAGGTTTAACTCAAACCAAATTATATGCTCTTGTGTAATTTAAAATGTGATCTGATCAGGTAGAACTTTTAACAAATTACAATTGCACAAAATCAAAAAGTCTCAAGGAGAGTTGTTAGTTACATAAAATTTGAGGAAATAATTAGATTCAGCTCACTCATGAAAAACACTGGATAGCTATGAAAAACCACTAGAACACTAGATGAAATGTAAAAACACTAGATCTAGTGGAAAAACACCAGGAGGGGCACCACCAGTGTTGCCACTCTGTTGTTACAGAAAAGCACTAGATTTCATGATAAAAAAACACTAAATTACAAAAGCAAACTTACACACTGCGAAAATGCCCAGAAAATATATAACAATGCCAACCATTACCATAGACAAGACATTGTGCAACTCATTCATTGGAAACCAGAAACAAAGAAAACGGGAGATAGCAGCAACACTTGTGTTTGTTTGTACAGACAGGTCATTGAAACTTTTAACAGATGACCATGTGACTTCTGTCACGACAGAACCTAGCGACAAACAAAACCTTTCACCAGGCTTTATTCAACTAAGAACACCAGCACGCATCAACATCTGCAGCATAACACAAAAACCGCCAGGTACGAAACTAGAAACCATCTGACATCGACGTGTGATACAAACGACCAGGCAAAGCAATGCAATTCAACG
>JGI24159J19872_10003383_pt1 | contig 19833 bp, 14 predicted proteins | sample Ectturendosymbi4_FD_19872 | JGI IMG/M metagenome (IMG submission 19872) | reverse complement strand
AAACAGAATCTTTAAACTAGAAATCAGTAAATTAATGTATAAAAGTAATTTTAGATTAGTTCCCAAACAATTTATATACCTTTTCACAAGAATTGAAGATATTCATTCTTATCATACAAGACAACGATCAAGTATTGAATATGCCATTCCTCGGAATAGATTAAAAATAGCTCAAAAGTCATTTACATATACAGGAATAGGAATATGGTCTTCCATATATCCAACAATTCGTTCAATTATCTGTATCAGTTTATTTAGGAACAACCATAAACAAGCATCAAATCATGCAATAGAAAGCAAACCACATTAGAACAGCTTTTATTTTGTTCCCAAGACATCTGAAATAACCATACGGTTTTCTAGTCAGATGCCCTGATGAATACGAAAAAAATAGAGGAAAAGAAAACAAGTCCTAACTGAATAGCACATTTTAATAATGACGATCCAGGCTAGATAGTGCAGCATGTCATGTATTGCCAGAGCATATCTGGAAAACAACATCTGCCCTTTCATAATACAATATTTTATTTGTAGCGTTTTGAAAGTGATGACATGTTTGGTTTGCTGATTTTTTTAATGTTGATATCATTGCTCTTCTTGAAGTTTATGTTTTAAATAGGTGATAGACTGACAGTATGTCATTTGCGAAGGCCTGCGGATCAGATTTGGTTTTTGTGTCCTCACTACTTCCGGGAACAGCTGAAAATACGCATAAAATCGACAGGTTTTGAAGATATAATGTCATAGAAATATTTCGGGGTTTGACAATTCGCAACAGTTTCAGAATTTAGTTCGCGTTATAAAAAACAAAACCGTAAAACCTACGAAGTTATGTAAAGTCTTGTTGGAGGTTTCCAGAGCAACTGTCTTCATCGATGGCTATATTCAGTGAGTGAAGAAGCGTATGCAAGAGGTATAACCCCATAGCAATCAAGCCGCGTTGCATAAAAAATGGTCGTGCTACGTGGTTTGACGTCATGCGTTTCATTCCTTGCTGTTTGCTGACGATGAAACAGTTGAATTCGAAACGTCCAACATGACCTCATTTGAATCTGCGCTTTCTGCGTAGTTTCCAGCACAGCTTTGCAAAGAATTTTCCGAAATCCGAACCAAGTTTTCCGAGATTAAGGTACCATTGTGACTTACAAACAGCGATGTATAAGTTGCAAACATAACTTACATAGGCGATATTTAAATATCCAATATCAATTGAAAGAAGATATTACATAAGCGTGCGTGTCGATAATGTTCAGTACTTGTGCGTTTAATTAACCTTGATACTAGTTGAAAATTGTATTGACCACAAAGACTGTTGCGCTACAAATATGTACCATAACGGGATGACGTGTTAAACTTTCGGAGAATTTTCCCACCAAAATTTATGTGCCAGTTACTGCTCTTACAACGTCTTTTATGGAGCTTTATGTTATTGTGGACACTTTATGTAACTTAAATAATCCGTAAGTTCCGATTGAACTGGTATTGGTGATCATGCAAGATGGCGCTGGTGATTGCTTGAACTTCTTTATTTTTTTTGGAGAATTTATGAATGCTTTTCTAAATGAAAACGGCGATATCGCTGACCTTGTAGAAGATATCTCTTGTCTGATGGTTAATTTGTAAACTTGACACTAGCTTGTATACCTATTTTCTTGACTTTTCATCCCGTTTGCCTTTCAGGTTCCAGTGCCGTCTGTTCCAGTTTTCCATCAACATTCGTCAGTCTTGCATTATCTTGAGTTCGTACAAAACTATATCAACAATTTGAACTACAACCATACCGGCACTCAACTCTTTGAAATCAAGAAGTACCGTCCTTTAGCTGGACTGATGGACAAAGCAAAGGAAATGATAAAAGAAGCGCTACCAATCAAATGCTTGGAGGCTGCAATACTTGCAATGTAAGAATCAAATAATTATGATTTTCAGCGAGGCATAAACGAATGATAAAGCAAGATGGACTTGTCTTTTTGAGATCATTGGCTTATTTCCTTCATGCTTGCTCTACGGGAAATATTAACATGTTTTGCTTGATACAGTACCGCCAGTACCAACTGAAAATCACATTGCCGATGGTGTTCTGTTTACAAAAACTTGGACTAAAGTTCTGACTCATACGTCCAAAGCGTTTTGCTTCGCAAGTAGCCGATATTTTTGTCAACAGGCATTTAAATTCATTCACAAACAAGATTCAAAGTTTATAACTTGTTTTATCACTTTCTGGCTTATTAAAGAGACATACTAACCTTTTCTGTATTTGTTATGGTAAGCAAATCCTTCTTTGCATTAGGTCCGTTTATAAAAAAAAGAGCTTGCGTACTTTGCAGATACCTGACTAATTGCGTTGCATCTGTTGTGCGCTTTCCCATTGGATTCAAGTCCAGGTTTAACGGGCATTATTACTACCATGTTGTGCTGGGTATTTTGCACAAAGGAAGATTCGGTGCCCTAGGTATTAGTAGAAGACCAGATCTTATGGACAAACCTTTAATTTTCAAGGTATTTATATTGGCATTTTATTACGATAACAAATTTTTTGATTTTTGACGAACGCACAATATTTAGCCAAACTTAACGAAAATTTTAAATGTTAAATGTGTTCCATCAGCTCGCCGCAGTGACACTCAATGGAGGGGGTTCTCTCTTAAGACATGGCGACTCTAGCAGCATATCTTCAGACCTGGAGGTTGAAGATCAGCACAACCAAAACAGGGGAGTTTTCCACTTCCACTCTCCTGAAGCCAAATGTAAGTCTGAGGTACACCACGATGGTGAGCCCCTGCCTTTTCGCTCCACGTCCAAATACGTCTGAGTAACTTTGGACAGAACGCTCCCGGATAGCCGACACTTTGAGTCCTTCGCAAAATATTGCGTCGCATCTCTGCGGCGTCTTGCTGGAACTACTTGGGGTGTAGGAACAGAAATGCTGAGCCTTTAACCCGAGTCCATTCCATCCAACGGCAGAGGACCGTGCTTCGCCCACACTCGCCTCACCAGTTCAACCATCAGTGATGTATGCGAGTTGCGACTGTACGCTGCCTTTCCACACCATCGAATATGCCGGTCCTGCCAGGCTTCGAACCTGCTGAGCTTCGTCGCAGAGGACATTATCTTGCTGCATGCAGCGCTTTGGCGTCAAGACACCTGCTGCGCTCTACGCTCACCACTCTACTTGATGAGATGTAGCGGCAGCTAAAATTGAGACAGCATTTCCGGTTTCCGGGGCGTAACCGCTCATTTTAATCGGCTCACTAGGTGCAACAAATGTGGGACATGGAGTGGGTGAACAGCAATACCAAACTGCTTGATTCATACCTGACGACGACATCAATACCATTTTTGCTGGAATGTCCCTACGAAGGTCAGCATGGGCCAGGCTTAACCGCCTTCGTGCTGGTGTCGGACCGTTCCACTCCAACATGTACACATCTGATCTAGCTCCATCAGCGGTTTGTGAGAGTGGCGGTGAGGTACAAAAACAGATCATATTTTCCTGGAGTGTCCCAAACACAGACCGCTTAATGGGGCATATGGTCTGGCAGTTGGAGATGATGATGCCTTAAACCGGGAGCTCAGTGCATGCTCCAAGTCTAATTCGTCTGAGTGAAATGTGGAAAACAGATCGACTCAAGCGACACGACGAAGATCCTGCGATATTGTTTGCCAATTTTATGGCGAATTTGTTCGTTTAAAAGCATTTTTGGACCTAAGAAGATTTGTTTTTNTTCATTTATGTGTTGTTATTGATTGTTTTCATGCCTGAGCGAGGGTAGCACACGCTGTTATTGGGTGATGTGAAGTCAACGTGCTATAATTTCATTGTCACTTTTTTGCAGAGCTTGTACGAATTGTTGGAAAACTACGATGCTGCCTATTCAAGATGTAGGTTGTTATGATTCAACAGTAAGAAGTTGATGCGTACTGAGTCACCTGTACTGCAAAATGTAGGACATAATTGCGGAAGAGTGTTCCCTCTAAGGTGCGCAATTGCGCAGTCCCGCCAGACAATTTGCGCAGCCCTATCTCATTCTCGCGCACTTCCAACATCTAAATTTTAATGCGCCATTGTATATCGCATAGCCCTTTCAACGCTGGGAACGCTTCACTGTTTGTATGTCTGCATGGTTGCGCAGTTGCACGCGCTTAGTTCGCAACAAAACAAACATTTGCTCAGTGTAGAATTTTCTTAGAGGGAACAATGCTGCGGAAATGTCGGAAATTATTTGTGGCAAATCAAGAACAATAAAATGCTGCTTGACATTGATAACGATTCATAAATACTCAGAGCGAAATTATACTTTGTGCCTCTAACACGTTTACTGTAACTTAGTTTACTGTTATCGAGGTTTGTAATCTGTTTTGTTTTTATTCAGTGTTTAAGTGCTTGTGCGACTTTCTTTGATGGTGTGAAGTTTAATGTAACTTTATGGAGTTTCTTTTTTGGATTGCGCGACCCGAAACCACAGTCTTTTGCGGGCTGATATAGTTGGGTATTTTCGGGTTTAATTGAAGATCTCTGTATCAGGAAAGGTTATGCCGGCATTTGCGTGTTTATATCAAGATGTAGTTTTGCAGTTGCAATCCTTCAGCCCATCATATAATTACGTAATTCCTTTCACGGAGTAGATTCATGTTTAAAACTGTAGGCTGCAACAACCTGTTAATGTACGAAGTACGTTATTTTGTTTTCAGATACTCATCAACTTCTGAAAGTTCGGATCGGGGGAAGTGTACCGCATGACACTTGCAGTCAAGAAAAAATACCTTGGGGTGTAAGTTCTATGGTGTTAGGTAACACGCTTTCAATGGCTGTTGGTTTATAAGCAAAATAAACCATCGGGTTTACATTTGTTGCACAGTTCTTAAGACAGAAAGCTTGTATAAGAACGAACGTTGTTTATTAGAGCTAAAGTTGGATAACCATACCTAAACGTCCTACGGGGCCCGTGAGCATTGGCCGAATTCCAAATGCAATGTGAATGAGCAAACTGAAGAGGTTAAATTTCTTGATGTTACAAAGAGACGGCTACCTTATTTTACAATAGCGATGAATTAGTTGATTAAATTCCTGAGAAACTGTAACATTTTGCTGAAAGATTCGAAGGGGCCTGTCGCAACCGTAAGGTTCACTGGCACTTCGGAGATTTTGATTACTATAACTTGAACTTTGTTCTTGTGTCTTATCATGAGAGGAATTTTTTGCGAGACATAAAAGACTGTTGATTTCCTTGACCTTCTTTTCAGTTTTCCAAGTCCAACTTTACCAAGGGTTTTAACGGACAAATCGACCTCAAATAACGCATAAGGGTAACTGTGAATAGAGAAAATTGCCTCTGAGAATTCATCGAGCGATTTGAAAAACCGCCCTTTCCATATTTAGGAAAATATATATTTTTAATTGGTTTATTTCATTTACGTTTGACCTGCATTAATTCACAAATAGAACTGTTTGCTCGTCCTCTTCTGGCGCCATGCTAACTAGGGAAATCGCTCAAAAAGCCACTGTTCATGGCAGTACCAGTCAGTCTGATCTCTAATTAATAGTCTACATGTTTATTTCGTACCTGGTTTCTGATTAACGTTTTTCCGCGTCCTTTCAAAACGTTCTTTGTCGACAGATGTGCAACGTCAATATGGTAAAAACAAGTTTAAGCGAACGACAACGCAAACTCGACCGCTATGGCCGGGAGTTGAAGTCCCACGGACCTTACCTGCCCCCTCCAACTTCGAGAGACAAACAAATGCAAGTTTTTCGTGTTATTTTAGATTTATGTTTTTTTTCCGCTGATTTTTGGTGCTAAAAGAGTTGAGGAAAGACGGCCAGATGAAAAGAAAGCGGAAACTTGTGGTGATTGCTTTCCCCGGAAATCCTCTGCTCATTTCTTGATTGTTTTTCATTGGTGCGTCGCTGGGTGTTTGGCCAGTTTAGCTGCGATGTCCTCGCTACCCCGAATTGTGCATCCGTTGGTTCCTCGAAATTCCGCTAACAGATTCTTCTTGCAATATACGTCCTTGGATTATACTCGCTTGTGTAACTCGCTCTGGCATGTGCTGCATTGTCTATGTGCGAATAATTTCTTTTATAACGAAACAATCAATTCGTTTTCAGAGCTCTCTTGATTCCACGCCGGGAACGCACGATAGCAATACCGGGCAGGGAGCATCGCGGGGACAAGCGAGCAACCCAATCCGCCAACTTCTCCAGGTAAGCGCATTAGAAGCAAGAGCCATTTTTATTATTTTACTGGTGCAACGTCTTTTCTTTGCGCAGAAATAAAGACGGTTCGGCTTCGTCGAAGTATCAGCTGAAAATTTGATCAGGTCGATGTCATGGGGTCGCTTGTACTGGTCCACAAATTCTTTGATGGAGTTTCTATTCTGTCTCTGGTCTGGAGTTTGTGGGGAACTGAAGAGCACAGCCGTCCTTTGTTAGCCGTTTGATAAGCCTAAAGCATATTTTCTAAGTGCTACTTTAAAACACTGTTTGCTGTGGTTGTCGCGTTGGTCGCAGCAGCTGCTCAGGTTTTGATCTTTCAAACAGTATTTAAGCGAATTGATGGCCCATGATCAGACGCCTGATTTGGAAGTTACTGCAGCTATTGCACGTCGAAAAGAAGGACGGAATAGATATAGCAGTTTCTTAACAATTGTTTTGTTCAGTAAAGTTTGACCTTCGTTTCTGGTAGAAGGAATGTAACTGCAAATAATTGAAATCGTGGTCCAGACTTGCATCATTTGTGTTACATATTAAAAAAAAGCAGTGCAATAAAAAACGTTCGCAAATATTTTTGCTTGAAGATTTTTTGATTGCATCAATCTAAACTAAACAGATTCATTGAAGCTTGGTTCGTTCACGATGCCTGCAACGTAACAGTTTCATAATAACAATCGTGCTTCATGTTTGTTCGCTTCACGGTACAGGTTGTACGCAACAGGTTTTATGTAGCCTGTTTTTCTGCCATTCGTCAAATAGCTCGGGTCGTTTTGCTCAACTCATAGTGTTGATACTGCTTTTACCCTTCGCATGGAAATAAGTGGTTTATGAAAACGTGAAAATGATGCTGGTTGCTTTTTCAAACCAGCGCCTTAGATTTGCAGGAAGTATTTTTCCCGATGCTCCGGTCGCTTACTGAAAGTAACACGCAACAAACTATGTTAGGTATAGTTGAAGCTGTACGAATGTACCGGCTAAGAGCGTTTACGGTTGTGAAGTCTGACCTTGTAAGATTCCTATAAGGTAACTTTGCCGACTGCTGATGGTTTTCGTTCCATGCTGACGGTCTGCATCCCGTTGTGGTTTCTCTATCTATTGCTAGATTTTTTCATTTTATTTGTCACAATTTCAGTCTATGGCGAACTTGAAACTGACTATGTATTACACTGGCAAATGAGAAGCGGTTAGCGTTACGAGAAAGTACTTCCATGTTTCATGAAACAAATTGCCAAAGATTTTGTCTCAATTCACAGAGTTTAGTCTCCCATTGTTTTTCTCAGAGTTCGTTGGTCTGTACGAGACAAGCAGTCCAAAAGAGAACCTACTTATCATAACGTTGGGCCATTCGGGCGATAAAATGTTGCAAAGCATACGGTCTTTATGGATTCAACCGAAAACGCTGCGCAGGTTTTCGAATAATTCGCTTGCTTCACCCCGAAATTTGTTCGTGTTGTGCACAATGGCGTAGCAAGCTCAAAACGTTTGGGGGGCACAAATTTTGACTTTAGGCAAGCAACAGTATTTTGTTTGAGACATCGCCTCTCAAAGCACAAACTGACTAGATATGATAAAAATTTGCAGGGGGGCATGTCCCCGCTGTTTACGCCTATGGTTGTGCAACGAAATGTCACCCAAACTCCAAATTACAGTTGGCACATTAGCAGGTGGGTAACGAGGTTAGATAACGCCCGGGGCAAGAAGCAAGTTTGCCGCCCCCACATTCAAACCTAAGGTCTTTCGGAATCAAATGTGCTGTGTTGAAGAAAGTACTTGCGACATTGTTAGGACTTTACGGCGCCTCCCGCAGCTATTTGGCGCCCGGAGGCTTATGACCCCCTTGCCCCCCTCGTTATGACCCTGCACATAAGCGAGAAAGCCGGCTTGCGTTAGCAGGGGAAAGTGGTGGCGTGTGATGCACGTGCATAACGCCTGAAGTTCTGCATGGCGTCGCAGTTGCCCTGCTTCAAGAAAGGTCGATTAATGCGCAGAGAAAAACTACATGAGGCGCAATATGCTGTACAGTGATGCGCACAAAAACGTCGGCAACGCTCCTGGATTCAACTACTGCTGCCAACAAGATGTTTGTCAATCGATCGCCTGCCAGGGGTCGTTTAAATTTGTCTTAGAGCCTGAGTAAAGTCCGCACTTGAATTTTCCATCACATCCAGCATCGCTTTTGCTAGCGTATTGTTGGCGATGATCAAACTGGTTTCAGCTGGCATTTTCTGTCCTGATGTTGTGTTGCAGTCGGCTGTAGCTAACTAAGTTTTTCCAACACCGGGGCATGCGTGGTTATACGCAGAGCCGTATCAGCCGCCCTCCATACTCCCCAATAGGAGTAGGCACGCTGTCACAGGAGGCCCAAAAATCAGTCCGGTCGCCACGTGTTTTTTGTGTGTTTAAGAAAAGCTTCAACCCCCTAAGAAAAGTTTCAACCTCCCCAAGTGAAATATGAAACACTGGAAATCAGTGAAGTTTTTATCAATCCGTATTCTACTTTGCCCTGTAATTTATAGACAGAACACCACCAGGGTTGCCAGTTTGGCTTTTTAGAAGCCAGATTTTGAAATTCGGGATTTTAATGCACTAGGTTTTTTTGAAAATCAAACAAAGCCAGACAACATCTGTTTTTTTTCAGTCGGAAAGGCTTGGCTCTGGCAAAACGATTTCTGATCTGCATATTCATTACAAATCTCTTGGCTGACGAGTCTACGACCATGCAGGGTGTAAAGAACATGCAAAGATTTTACTGTTGCTTTAAAAATGTTCGATGTATTTAACAAGAAACAAATGTACGACAGTGTAATTATGGAGAAAGGAAATGCTTCTAAAAATTGAAATTGTATCATATTGATGTTTCTGAGGAGTTTTAATATCTATTTTGTGCTTGGTTACGCATGTTTTATGTACATACTCTACGTTTTAAGACTGCTATCTGGCTGTTTTTGGGACAAGGTCTGGCTTTTTTGATGAAGGCAGGTTGACAACCCTGAGAAGAACCTGCCGCTGTTTCCTAGAACAGTGGTCTCCAAACCACGGCCCGCGGGCCAAAGCCAGCGCGTGAAGCCATTTCATCCGGCCCGATAAGACATTTTGTCAACAATGAAAACAATATTTTTACGAAACATTTCTCGACCTGGAAGAATGTAACATATCCCGAAACAATCACGTTGCGTACAGTGGCGATTCTAGAAATAAAAAGTGGAGGGGGAAGCACCGCGGGGCCAAGGACAACGTAGGAGGCCCATCATAAATGTCTATCTTGTTTTGAAGATTAATTTGCCATGATTAACTCTGTCAAACCTAATGTAGGCTTGTGAATATCGATAAATATGAACTAGCGTTATTATTTACTAGAGACCCCTAAACGCCACTGTAGATGCAATCACACACGTACACTGCTATTTCGAAAATTATGTGCTAACCAACCTTGTTTGATTTCATAAAATGGCGCCAAACGTTGCAGAAAAACACGTGAAGGCCTTTTTTTGGAGGTCATCCCAAAAAAAGTCTTCATGATCTTTGAGGGAAAAAAATTTGCAGGCAAAGTCGCCCAAAACGTTTCGGGCAAGTTTCGGAAATTCGGACAAAAATCCTTCACACCCCCAAACATTTGCCTGCTCCTACACCTACGGTGCTAAACATGCACCTTCCACAGTATTCCACATATAAATTGAAACACCATTTTCCATACACAATTGCGCCGGACCCACGTGAACGAAAACAGCTCCATAAAAGTGAATACAATTCACACGAAAGAGAATGATTCCAACCACGAATTCCACCTTGACACAAAAACATGTAGGCTGCTAGACAACAAAAAAAGACATAGCCAACTAGTTTCATCAAAACATTCTTACTTCAAAGCACATAAAAAATTAACCATCTGCCAACAGATTGGTGATTACTGTCTAATCCGTTTTTGTATTAGCTTATGGACATTTTATGATTGTGGTGTAAGTGTAACCACAACAATGTTATGCAATTACTATTACGAGTGTGCAGCGTGGATAGGGTGAGGACTGATCAATGCAGTATACAGTTAACAGCAGCGAGGTTTCGCCACCAGTTGCACCTATAGCAGCGCCGCAGATAGGTGTGCATCGGCGTTTAGGGCGTGTACCTGATAGCAAGATGTAACAGCAGGCGTAAAACTTATCTTGCAGAATATTCCCAGAAACGCCGTTCATTTTAATATTCACACTGACTTTTCCTCTGACTGATCTTCAAAAGCTGACTTTTCAACCATGCGTTGATTTATGGCTGTCTTGTCATAAGCGAAAGCCGCACTATCTCTAAACCTAAAAATATTCAGACAAATAGACAATGAACAATATGATTCTCGCACAGATCATTGCACAGTCCACGTTAGAATTTTATATCATCACCTCTCAATGTAACTTAATCCTTCGATCGTCATGTCGACTGTAAAATTCATCAACGAAATTATCTAATTCTGTTTTTCAGCAAGAACCTTTAAATTTGAAGTAGATCAGTGTTACTCACCCTTTCACTGGTCATGGAATTTCTGGGAAATGCTTTTACTGATTTCATTTTTGAAAAACTTCTCTCGCATAAAGCGCTGGTGACGGGAAGTGCTACAGCTACCAGTAATAATCAAACGCGGCTTTTTAAGTAGCTATAAATGAAAAAAATGTTCGAGCGATATTGGCAGCTTCGACTCCTTCCAAAGCAAATTCTTTGTCAAAGTTGTTTCACGGTTTAAATCATTTTTACTTAATGAATATGATTTGCGAATTCTTCCAAGTATTTTTCTGATGGAAATGTTTGACCTCTGGGGCAAAGAGCTGAAATACGCGAAAGAATTGCTTCTGAATCATTACAGAAAATCCGTTCAAAAATCTATGAGATTGCAGGACATGTGGGTAGAGTTAAAATTGTAGTCACGAACCACTTCGTAAGATGTTTCGAAGTCGTATACACAAGACAGCAGAACGCAATACTGCAGCCAGGATAAATTCGGATAAATTAAATGAAACCAATTCTTAATGCTTTCACAAAGCTTTTGCTACTGTGGCAAGCAACAATCTGCTGACAATAATATAATCCAGTTCCATCTCACACTGAAATGCACGAAATATCAATCTTGTTATTTCTTCGACTTTTTCTTAACACAAATTAAAAATCAAATTCAAATTAACTCAAAGCTCAAATTAACTCAAACCAATTCGCTTCCAGAAACCTTTCACTACTGGGACAAGCAACAATCTGCTGATGTTAACATAGTGTAATCCAGTTCAATCTCATACTGAAATACACGAAAGATCAGTCTTCCCACTTCTGCCAGGGTTTCTTAGTTTCGAAATGAATTTTTCAACACCTCGACCGCGGTCTGACTAAATTCCACCCGGGACCCGAGCAACCGCTGGTGCAGGCCCGTAGCCAGGTTTTGAAGTTTGGAGGGACAAAAGACATTTTTAGGGGGGAACGATTTTTCTTTTTATCATATTTTTAAAACAAATTTTCTGGGAACAAGAAAATTTGGGGGGGCACAAAAGAAATTTTGGGGCAGTGCCCCCGAGTGCCCCCTGTGGCTGCGGGCCTGCCCTGGTGTGTGTCGTCATAAACAACTCTAGTTACCAGACCGTCAAAAACAACAATGCAGCTTACCATGCATTTGGAAAATATTGCATGCAGACTAGAGAGTGTCTAGATAATCGTTTATAATATTGCTGGCCGAAAGTTATCTACTGTAGCTATCAAAAACTGGGAGGCCAAACGGGAGTCCAAGCAAAAATCTTAGAATCGTCACTGGTTATGCACAGTGGCGTGCAGAGGTCTAGTGATGCCCGGGGCAACTGCGTGATTGGATTCTCCCTACCAAATTCTAGTATTGAACAGTGGCGTTTAGTGGTCATTGTTACTGGATATGCGCTGTTTGTCACGTCACAATATGACGTCATATTCACGTTTGCAAACCAACGTTATGGCGAAGCTTGTTGACACAACATGCATAGTCAGGGACACCGGAGCAGCGGTAGGGAAGCAGTCCCGTCGCCACGGAGATAATTTTGTGGGTTTAACCCCCCAAATTTAATTTAGAAGCACTACAAATCGGTGAAGTTTTATCAACTTTCAGAATGTCAAGCCCCCCTGAACAGACGTTAAGCCCNTATTGAAAACTTCCTCACGACGGTTCTGTAGGGAAGGGGGTGTAGTAAAACAGTTCAGGGCAATGGAAACTTATAGAAAAATCGTTACCAATTATGTTTGTTTCTGTACATCAACAATGCTGATCTCAAAAATAATTATAGAAATTATAGAAAATCATTCTGAATTTTCTGGGTGCCGGAATAGCTGCAATAAATTTGTTTCTTGATAAACGATGAAATTACCTGTGATACTGTCATGAAAAACAGTGGTATTGGAGATAGGGTGCAGGGGTTGCAAGCGCATTCCCAAAAGTTTTGATTTGCTGCAAATCTGGGCAAAAGCCCTGAAAGTCCGGGTAAAAATGGCGTGCAACGTTGTTTGACTTCAAAAAATGGAGCCCAAGGTTTGCACAAAAACGTGAAGACCTTTTTTTCGAGGTTACACCACAAAGAGGTCTTCATGATCTTTGTTGGAGAAAATTTGCAGGCAAAAGTTGCATAAAAAATTTTCGGGCAAGTTTGAGGAAATTCGGCCAAAGTCTTTCCCACCCCAAAATTTTTTCTGCTCCTACACCTATGATGAAAAGTCACCTCCGCCCCCATTGTCCCTATTTTGAACGGACAGAAGGGGAAAGGCCCTCGCCATGCCTCCATTCTCCGTCGTATCTGTGCATATTATTCTACACCCACTCTCTTTACTCGTTGTCGTAGGCTGCAATGTGCCACTGCAATGAACTTGAATTATATCAGCGGTCTTCTAAGACAAAGCAGTCCATGACTGCAAAAATATCCGGCAACGCGTTAAAATAGGAGTAGAACACACTCAGTGCTACGTCACTGCCACCCCTGCCACAGTCGAATTCGATAGTTCCAAATCAGACTACCCCATACCATAAATTGAGCAAGTTCAACTGAAAGCAGGGTTCACTATTTCTTCAGCTTTCAACTCCAAATTTCTCAGCCACAAATACATCATGATCCATCTCTGCTAATTTTTTAAAGAGATTTTTAAATGATTCTTCAGAAATATTTAAATCTTCGCTGAAGTGCTTTGGTTTCAAGGTGTAAATTAGTTTTTCCTTTTTTGTCTTTGAGCTTTGTAGTATTTTTCCGATCATAACTTTTGCTTTGTAGTATTTTTCTGATCATAACTTTTGCTTGCTAAAATTGCCGTAACAATTACATTTCTTGCTGCGCCATACATTTCTTGGATTGTTTTAATGTCAGATTCAGAAAGTATCTTGTTACTAAATCCTGATTTATAAATTGGTTGCAATATACTGTCTTTGTCTTCAGTATTGTGATAAAGCCCCAAGGCATGGCCAAGTTCGTGGACTGCCACGGAAAATAAATTGTGTTTCCCGTCTCCTGCAACTGTTTTTTGGTCTGTCCAGTTTTCTGAATCAAAATGTATATATCCACTTATTGCAGACTTGCCAGGGTAAAAAGCGTGTGCTAAAGTGCCCCCTTTTTGCCCGCTGAGTTTGTACGGACAATTTAGCCCATGCATTTCATCATGAATATTTAAGAATGTAATTTTTACCTCCAATTCTTCATCAGGTTCAACTCTTTTGGATTTCAATCCACGCACACTCTGCCACGTTTCAAAAGCAGCATCAATCTGATCTTGCGTTTTTTCTTTTCCGAAGCTCTCACAAAAGTTTGTTAGTGTGTATTTAAGTTTTTGTGTTTGCCATGGATGAGAATGAGTTTTTTTTGTATCCAAGTTATCTGTCATTCCACAGTAATTCATCCTTATTTTAACTCTAAAAAAACTTTTTCTGCTCACTCCGTTCTACTCTTGTAGTTTTCTAAGTTGAAATTCAAAATAAGTAATTCTTTGAAGAAAATTTGTTCAATTCTATCAATTTTTTGATTTAATATTGTTTCTTTTAGTTCGTCTGTTTCAGTATTTGTTACAAATCGTCCATTTATTATAGCAAGTGCCCCTTCTATCCTCTCAAATTTCATTTGTTTGAACCATTAATGAATTAACAGCTTCGTCCAAAACTATCTTGTTCACACCATCAGTAGGCGCTGTTGCATCGGTCTGACTGACAAGTTTGTGATCATTCATTTGAAGATCTGAAACCACTTGATTTTCACCATCAAGCTTCAAATACTTTTGGACTTCCAAGAGGTTATTAAACCTAATTTCTCTGTTCAACGTTCTGAGATTGATAGCCTCGTGTTCAAGTGTTGGATCTGGAAACCCAGCAATATGATATTGTCCACCCATGCTAAAATTTTTCGTTGTTGTTCCTTGTGGTTCCAAGTTCAAACTTTTTGTTCTGATATCTCGATTCAAGATTTTTGCGTGGTTTGTTGTCACATCGCTGACCACTGTGTCTGCTGCACTGGTAACACTTGCTATAGAAGCTTGAAGTGTTCTTAAATTTACACCATCTTGATCAGTTTGTGGATTTGCCATGACTCTTACTCTAAACCCACCCACAGATAAGTCATTTCGCATCCAATTGGCCCTGTCACGTCTAAGATAATAATCGTTTGCAGAACTCAATCTGAGTGCATCATTGTCGTGCTGAGGTTCGCCCAAGTGTGAAATCCTGTTTCCAGCCATCCCAATCTCACCCTGCATATCACCACCCAAAAGCTACAGCTTCGTATCAGCGTATCCTTTTGTCACTGCGTGGTGATTTTGTTCTGGCGCTCCCAGGTATGAGATATGATGGGCATCCATGTTTAAATCTCTAGCCATAGTCGACGCAGGGCTATAACGATTCAAAAATTTTTCTTCAATCCACTGTTTCGGAAACCAGTTCGTTTTCATTTTGTGGATTTGGGTTTATATTTCTTATTCTATGCTCTCCCATATCGAACATTTGGAAAGAAACTGTAAATTGTGTTTTGAGTCTTTCCATTCACATAAGACCCTCCTATCACATCAACATTCACAAGAATTGAATTTATTGATAAGATGTTGACGACATTTTCCGATTCGTGGAGGCCTTCTTTGTAAATTCTTTCTGCAAAACCGAGAACACTTGCAATTGAATTTCTCACTCAGAAATCAACGATAAAGTTGTTTGAAATTTCCATGACACTTTTCAAAGTGTTTGTGGTTGCTGTTATTTTAATAGATTCACCGTTATGCCCTTTTCTTTTCATTGATATTTTGATTGTTTCTGCAATATCAATCAGATTGTAACTGCCTGCAACTGCCCTCTGGATTACGAATATCAACCCATTGTCTTTGTTGTGATGACCCAGGAGAATACCTGAAAACGCTGTTACTTGAATCTATGTTTAGAAACGAATAATACGTCTCGAGATTCACCAAAGCCATCTCATACTTTCGCGTTTTGTCCAGCTCGAGTGTTGGGTATAAAGTCGTCTTTATTTTTTGTTGAATTGTCAGAAACAACTATCTGAGTTGAAGTTTTCGGCTCAGTGTTTTGAACAATATTTTTTCTAGAAGTTCAGTGTCACTCATTTATTCCATAATATAAAAATCTGCAAATCCAGATCTGAATTTGCCATTGTGCTTTGGTGAGGTCAAATCAATCGCAACTTTTGACCATGCGTGTTTGCATAACTCTTTAAACTACTCTTTCGTCATTTCTTGGGACACGTGCTCATTAAAAATGTGGGCAATATTTTTCAGGTCCTGGTGAAACAGACAAAAGAAATTTGCATTTTCACGAATTGTTTGAAAAGGCAATTTGAAAAAATTTTGTGATAAATACAAACAATCGCAATTTGAGTGCCTTCCACAAACGTAAAATGCTTCACACTTGTTCTGCTTCTGAAGCAGGAGGTCATCAAATATCATAAGATTTTTATGATCGGGGGACAATCCTGTTGGGTCAGGCACATTATCAGCAGATTCGTAAAAATTACACTCAATAGGCTCTTTGGAATGTTGGAGTTGATTCTTTGCTAACGCGTCAATCAAGACACTCGGTGAGATTTGTTCTTGTTGTATTTCATCACGATTTTCAAAAACTCTCATTATCGTCTCTTTTGGTAATTGTTCTTCAAAACCTTTTCTCAAAATTTTATACTCTGGTTGAAAAAACTCTTACCAAAAACTGACAATTTTGAATAGTCCAACCAGCCAGGCTGAAGAAGAAGGTTCAGCAACAAAGTAATCTTACCACAGCCTGACTTTCCTACAATCAGACCTTGTAGACTCTTTGGCAAAAGATTATGATTCTTTTTATTTGCTATGCGTTCATTCCAAGAAAGGTTTTTTATTTCCATTTATTTAATGAAAGTATTAAATAAATGGTTGAAATATATTGTGTAAAATTTCAAAAGTTTACTGAAACGACAAACGTAGGAAAACTTCAAACTTCTAACAACCGAGAATTGCTTCAAGGCATATGTGTTGTTTGTGGAATGAAAAAGATTAAGTTTACAAGTGCAAGCACCAGTGGCAGAGGCTTTTTGAACAAAGCAATCAACAGTCTTCCATCTGAAATGCACCTTCCAGGACATAATTTCACAGGGCTTGGCACGAAATTGAACAAACGTTTGAATCCTGATCTAACCCATAAAGCATGGTCAAAATCCGTCAACAGAGTTTATCAAACAGCTTATCATCATGATATTTGTTATGTAAAAAACAAAGACACAAAAACGCGCAACAAAGTTTGTGATAAAAATATGCTGGAAGAACTTGATGGTATTTATAACCCTACACTTCGAGAAAGGGTTGATCATGGAATTGTTAGACCGATTATCGGAACAAAGAAACGCTTCGGGATGGGTCTGAAAAAGGGCAACCGCGTCTCTTGGAGTTCACCATTAGCCACAAAACTACACAAGCCGGTCATTAAAAACTTCCCTAAGCAAAAAGTCTATGTGAATGGAATTGATAAAATCTGGGCCGCTGACCTCGTAGACATGCAAGCATTTTCAAGGTTAAACCGTGGAGTCAAGTATCTCCTGACTGTGATTGATGTATTTTCAAAATACGGTTGGATGCTTCCGTTGAAAGACAAAACTGGAGTTTCAGTCGTGAAAGCGATGAAAGAGAGTTTCAAACAGAGAAAACCAGAAAAGCTTTGGACAGATAAAGGGAAATAATTTTATAATAAACACGTCAACCCTCTGGGTGTTGAACTTTACTCTACTGAAAATGAGGAGAAATCGTCAGTCGCTGAACGTTGGAACAGAACGATGAAAGAAAAAATGTTCAAGTATTTCACAGCAAACAATACCAACGAATATATTGACGTTCTTGACGACTTTGTTGATGAATACAACAACACATGGCATTCATCAATTAAAATGACTCCTGTTGAAGTGAGCAAAATAATAAATACTATAACTGTTTACCAAAATTCGTATCAAGAGTTAACAAGATGGCCAATACATGCTAAATTCAAAATTGGAGATAAAGTTAGAATTTTAAAGAAAAATAAGTTTTTTGAAAAGGGTTTCACCCCAAACTGGACAGAAGAATCATTCACCGTTTCAAAAATTCAAAGAACCAACCCAGTTACTTATAAAACAAATGACCTGAATGATGAAGAGATTCAAGGAACTTTCTATGAACAAGAGCTTCAAAAAACAGCTCAAGACGTTTTCAGAATCGAGAAGGTTGTGAAGAAAGGTAAAACAAAGTCGTTGGTTAAATGGAAAGGGTATCCAGCAAGTTTCAACTCTTGGGTGGACAACAAAGATCTTATTAAACTTTAAGATAAAATGCCAAAAGAAAGTCTTGGAATAAAAAGCTCAACAGTCACTGCCTTTCTGAATGACAAACTCACACCAGAGCAATGTAAAGAATTGCAAAAGATTATGAACCTTGAATCAAAGCTGTATAGAAAAGTTTTTGTTTGTCGTGGTTAGCAATTTGGACTGGGTCTAAATCAATTTTGGACTGGGTCTAAATCAATTTTGGACTGGGTCAAAAACGAATTTGGACTGGGTTAAAACGAATTGGACCCTATCCAAAAATGTAAAGGTATAATAAATAAGTTTCTTAAAAATCAAAGACCCATCAAAATGTGACAAACGTGTCGCCGAATATCTCGAAACCAAGAAAAAATTCAAGATGATGTTCGCTCAGAACGATTGGGTGAACAATCACTTTACGAAGATTTTGGAAAAATATTCAAGCCAATAACTGAACAACAATAAAGAACGTCTGAAGAAATTGTTTCCAAACTAGAAGCAATAGAAAATTCACCACAAGTTCCTCTGGCATTACCTTGGCGTCAACCCGAACCTGAAGTCTTACCAGGCGCTGACGCTCTTCTTCCAGCTGATATAGGGAAAATTGCAAGAAAACATTTGACTGATTCATATGAAATGGCAGGTGATAAAACCTTTGGGCATAATAACAGAGATGTTGAATTTTTTCTTGGGAATGCTAGTGTTAATTTTGATGGAGATGATTTAATAATTGATGGAAATAAATACAAGGGAACAAAAGGACTTTGGGATTTGATAACGATGAAAAAACCAGTGTTTGGTTTAGCAACAGAAGAAGACATGAGAAATTGTGAACAAATAATGTTTAATTCTGAAGCAGTGAGAAACAGGAAAAATCCACAAAGACCAGCCGCAAACAAAGAATATACAGTAAATGGCAAAATATCATAAGACCAATGTGGAATAAATATGAGAAAAAAACAAAGAAAAAAGTGAAACGTCAACAGAAGGCAGAGCCAGCAAAGAAAGGTTCAGGCTTTCTCCCAAGTGATCCAAACGCTTTGTGTGAAAGACTTGAACTGTTAATGGCTTCAAAACAAACAGGAAACACTGGTCTTCGAAACGAAATCGTTAGCATTTGCAACGAACTGTTGAGACAAAAAATTTTGACTAGTGATGCCTACAAAAAAGCTATGCTGACCTTAAATAAAGATGTTAATTATTAAACGTGGATATCAAAGAAAGTATCAAGTCGGTGGCTCTGGAATTTTTTCAAAGCTCAAAGACATTTTATCAAAATTTAATAGTAAAAAGCAAATCGTTGACACGGCTTTGAACATCGCGCGGAGCGTTGGCAAAAGGCTGGACAAAAGGCTATTGCAAAATTGACTCCAAAATCACAACAAATTTTGTCAAAACTTGTGGCAACACCCCAGATGTCAACACCAAATTTGAACAATTTGATAGCTGGCTCGGGGCAACCCGTGATAAAAATTCAAGACCTTGTAAGACGATTGAATAAGCAAAATAAATAATACATATCATAAATGGACATTCTTAACATTACTGAAAAACCACAAATTGATGAAACCATTCAAGAATACGAATATCAGTTACAAGCCAATTGCTGGCACTAATCTCAACAATCCTGGTGAAATTAGATTAAATATTGAAACGCATGACTTGTTCACACACCCAGCTGAGTCGTATCTTGTTTTTGACAGGAAGTTGGTGAAAGCAGCTGACGACGCTGTTTACGCTGATGCTGACATCATCACGCTTAGAAACAATGCAATGATGCATCTTTTTAGCAACATAAAATATCAACTTTCAGGGCAAGAAATTGAATCAGTTTTCCACCCGGGACAAGCAACGACGATG
>JGI24159J19872_10003382_pt1 | contig 19835 bp, 19 predicted proteins | sample Ectturendosymbi4_FD_19872 | JGI IMG/M metagenome (IMG submission 19872) | reverse complement strand
GTCAGCTTCGAGCAGCTGCAGCTCAGCACTCGCACTCCCCAGTTTGCTCTGCACTCGCGCCAAACAATCGACGTATCGCTGCCTCGACTCCAGTGCCTTCATCAGCTCCACCTGCGAAGAAAGATGCAACGTGGATTTGACCCGTGACCCCTGAAGATGAACTTGACCCGTGACCCCTGAACATGGACTTGACCCGTGACCCCTGAACGTGGACTTGACACGAGGCTCCCAGATTCACTGTACCGTTCAAATTAAACCGTCAACAAATGTTTTCGATCGTGATGATGCAAAAGCAGGACTGCATCTGATAATTGACACAAGTACAAAGCAAAGTGTACATTTCTTGACGTAGGAAAGAAGAAATCGAGCGTAGGTGATTTAAGCGCGCTTCATTTTTTGCATTTACTGGAAAGGGCTTCTGTCCAGAGTTTCTCATTTATATTCAACAATTGCGAGGTTCATTGACGAACCCAGATAAGTAAGGTCTGCGAATACCGCTTTGATGTTGCTTGTGTTTTCAAAGAAATGGAAGTTTTCGATAGTTTTATAAGATAGTTTTTCAAGGTTCAAATTATTGTGTGCACCACATACTTCTTTATTTTCAATCACAGCAGTTAAAGATTGCTGCAGACGTCCCAGCTGCTGCAGCTGATGTTGGACGGACGATGGCAACTCCTCGTTCTCCAGGACGTGGCGCTCTACCTCTTTGTCTCCCAGGGCAACCAGGACACGAAGGCGAGACTCAACTTCTTCGCGTGTTATCTGATTACAAACAAATCGTTTATTTTTAAACTTACACACACACCTTGTCAGAATGTATAACCGCATGAAACAAGTTTAATTCATGAAAAGTTCGAAATTTGATTGATCAACATTCAGACATGGTCGGCGCCAGAAAGCTTCTCTGAGAAACGCTGGTCTATGTTGATACTTTTTGTTAAATTACTGTATGTGTGATCCATAAACTGAATGACTGAATTAAGCAAAGTATTCTCACAGTTTATAAAGTTTAAGTGAAAAGCAGTTTCAGCTTCAGTGTCAACCAGCAAATAATCATCTTTTGTTNAGTGGATTTTGGTGCTTGGGTCTTTCAAAGCTTTCCAATGTTCTCCTTCAGTATCAAACTTTTCTTTTGAAAAACCAGCGCATGTTTTNTAAAGTACGTTTTCTTGGGTGCAGTGAACACCAACTACATTCAAACGTTCACCTGAAGCTTTTTGATCTCTTCCTGTACGTTTTGAGGGTCGAGCTTCATCGGCGTCTGGCACTCGAGAGCGCTCTGTGTCTCCTCCAGCCAGTGGACCCCCTTCTCGAGATCCCCTTGGAAGTCGCGCCGCGACACCAACCTGCGCGACACAAAGATATGACGTTGGATGTTTCATGTCTTAATTGTTGGCAGTAATCTTGTCAAAACAAAACTTTTCCAAATTTCGAACCAGTTTTGTAAAGAAGAAAGCCACAAGTCGTAAGGAAATCACCGTTTTTCCAAATCCCGTTGTCTGTCTCCCAGACTCCCCTGCAATCTGTGCAGAGCCTCCCTCAGTGTGTCGACCTTTTCACGGATCAGTGCTTTGTCCTGTTCGTCCATGTCAGCGCAGAGCTGTTCAGCCAATCCGCTCACCGAACGTAGCTCGATTTGGCAGCTTGTCAACATTCCTCCCATTTGCTGAGCAACAACAAACGAATGATGTGTTGTGCAGCGGACCTGTGTGTTGTGATGTGTTGTGCAGAAGAACAAACAATTGGCGTCATTTAAAAGCGATTTTTCAAAAGCAACCTTCAAAAAATATATAACACACAATTCAAGCAGCAAATGAACTTGATTTGAAAACTTTGGGTCACTGATGGAGCATTTGTGACGTCACACGGGCGATTGTTATACATTGTGTGTGACGCAACAATGAACAACATTGCTATCCTTTACATCCGCTTGTAACTGATTCCAACGCACTGTTTCCGCCAAAGATGACCGACCTGGGAAACACTCAGCTTGTACTCGACTCGACTCGGACTCGCTGTATCGAACTCGCGATCGCAATCCGCGATCTGTTCGCGCAGCTCCATCATGCGGCGCTCGAAGCGCTCNCGGCATGACGTCATTTCCCGGAAGCGTTCAATGCGTTGAGCGCTCTGTTGCGCCAACCGGTGGTAGGCGGCAGTTGCTGCAACANAGAAGGAAAGACTTAAGGAGGAGGAGGATGTTGTGTGAGGAGGAGGTTGTTGTGTGGGAACTTCACCAGAGACAATCGGTGGCAGGCGTAGTTTTGAATATGTCTGTTGTCTACAATTTTATTTGCGAAAAGATCAGTGATTAAAATAAAGAATAAGCAAAATAAGCCGAAGACATCGTATGTATATTCTAGGGCTTATTAGCGAAGTCACCATGAATTTTTCACAAATTTCGCCTGATTTTCTGTTGATTTGTTCATGACTTTTGTAACACTTTGACTAAAACCTTTGTTCAACCAGATGAATGCAACAAAATCTGAATTTTTCAACATTAGAAGTTTACCTTTCAATAGTTCTTCAGGTTGCCATGGCTGGCCTGAACTTTTCAAGCAATCCCGCATTTTTTCGATTTTCTCCAAGTTGGGTTTTCGATCAGAAATCGATTCTTGTATTTTCTGCGAGAAAAAAGCTTGTTGCTTAATATAGTTTCTAGTTTCATTGTAAAAGTGCACGAAACACCGAAACCTTGAAAAAGTGCTTTTTCTAAATTCAATCAAACCTTCAAAAGCAGCTCACCTCTGCTTTGTGTTGTAAGGACCTTGCATGGCCAGCAGTGTGTCCGGTCGACATCTGGTCCAGCTCGTGGAGCATCGTGTGAGCCACGCCCAGGTAATCCTCCAGCTCTTCCAGGGCGTGAATATACTCCCGCCGCGAGGTCATCATGTCACGCATCTGTTCGGCTTTGCTTAAAGCTGATTGGCAGACGCTGGCAGGAAAATAAGTGATGCGTGAAGTGGCTGCACGGTTTGATGAACCCAAATCGAACCACCCCCCCTGACCACACCCCCTGATAATGCTGCTGCTCTGATGCGACATCATTTGGCAACAAAGTAAAGTTGCCGCTTTGGACGGACATATCATTAGTCATTAAAACTATTCCAACAAAATGTTGAAAAACAATAAAACCTTTAAAGTTTGCGATAATCAGGATGGACAAAATGTCAAGAGCGCTGATAATAAAACGTGTCTTTCAATCAATTTTTACCGCAAAACTCAACCAAGAAAAAGCGTTTTTGAGCCAGGACAGAAATTTCATCACAATAAAAGCTCAAACCAGGAGAAAACATTGAGACCAAAAAAGTCATAAAAACTTAAAATCAAATACAAATGTTCTTCAAGATTGGAACAAAAATGAACTTCGCAAGATACAATTTTGCGCTTTTATTAAAAGACACACAAACTATCGTTGATCGACAACAGTCGGCATCACTTGCAACGAAGTCTTTTAAATGTTAAAACAGTTATTTAACATGTATTAAGATGCACCACAAATTTATTACATTTATTGACCAAATGCGTCAACCACTCATCGCCGGAACGAAACCTTCAGCGACACAAGACGCTCCAAAGAAATGGAAATAGTAAAGACACCAAAGTAATATACAGAACAATCATTTCACATCATGTACAACGCTTACTGCTGGAACTGATCGTTTATGTTTTTGATCTTGTCGGCGAGTAAAGTTTGATCGACATCAGACAGCTGAGGCAGGATCTCCTTCGCTTTGTCGCATATTTTCGACACAAGATCCCGATATTTCACTGATTCATTGCTGATGGCCTGAAGAGAGAGGAGCGAAGATAAAGAAGTTATAACCCGCGTTGAGGACTTAATATTCATCTCTTTCTAGGGATAAGCTGACCTTCGTATTAGCATACCCAAGCAAATACTTTGAAAAGCCGACATGTCCCAAAATAACCACTCTTCAGAGTATTTAATCGTAAGAATACAGACACTCCACCACAAGCCTGACGCAGAATATAATAAAAAAAAGTAAACGTATTGCAGAGGAAAGGGCGCATGTAGAACAGGACCCATCTAATCATCGCATTTGTTCTGCCAGAGATAAAAATACATTTTGGCGCAGTTTTTAACAACTCATGTTTTGCATGTCACTGTGATGAAAGGCCAGTTGCACATGTGAAAGGAGGTGGACACTTTTCTCGCCAAACAGTAAGAATAAAAACATTCAAAACATTAACAAAACCGAAAGTGCCAAAAACGTGGGTCAAAGTTGCTTTCGCCCAATCGCTTAAAATCGCATCCACTTTGAATTTCAAAGAAACAAGTGCGATACAAAAGCACAGGTCAAAGGTCACGGACATTCGCAAACAACGCGTACCTCGTATCGACCGAGATGACTTTCGAGGTCAGACAGAGAAGCTGCCAGGTTCACTTCAGGGAAGGTGACGATGTCGGCTTCTTTCAACCACCGGAGACATCTGTCAACATCAGCGTGGAACAACTCACGATCGGCGAGCAGCACCTGCAGCTCCTCCAACCTCTTCCTCCACAGTTTGTCGACCTCATCGTAACAATCCTCCAAGCCTGTGACGTAAACAAGCAAATAAATCGCTACAGCGACCAACGTTCGACGACATCTTTCGATCGATTCAGCGTTGAACACAGAGTGGAGCAAATTCACTAACGGAGCAGCTTGTGCTGACTTAAGTTCTGGATCAAAAATCAACTGAACAGAAATGTTTTAAGATGTTGTGAAGCGGTTCACAAAATCCATCCGCCCGTCAAAAAATAAATTCAGGAAAATCGTGGATGAAAACGCGCGAAGTAAAAGCGGCCACAAAACACTGCTAAGACCCAAGAGGCATAGGCGTAGCCAGGGGGAGAAAAGGGGCCCTGACCCCCCCAAAATTTTTAGAAAATATAGTCATTTTGTGCTTTGAGAAGCGTTTTTCCAAACAAAATGGTGTTATTCGCCTAAAATCAAACATTTTGGACCCCCAAAATTTCTGGACGGGCTACGTCACTGCCAAGGGGCGCTGATGACGTAAACGCTATGCGCAGCCAGAAGAAAATACATATACGTCATCAAACGTACGTATGCCTTAACAACCGTAACCAAACTGAATGTGGAAAAAGTAACAGCCACGTTTTGTTTCAACCAAAGCCACTTGCGGCGCCAGTCAGTGGATGAAAAAAGTTTCTTGCAAAATATTGGTGGTTGGCGAAATGAAAAAAATGCATTGGAAGGATTTTTATTCAGTTCTATGTGTTTGACGTTACTTTTTGCCAAAACACGATAATTCTGCACAGGTTTGTCAACAATACATATAAGTCAATCAGAGCAACTCAGAACATCGACTTAACGCCAGGACGGAGGTTATTCCAATCATGCATGTGAAACTTCACCAACAATGCTGCACAGAAGCTACATCCATGTTAGTGATGGAAGTTCAAAGCACATAACGTGATGCATGCAATAAACAATGCTGCAAAATACACTGGACATAAAACATAAAACAACTAAGCTCTGCCACGAGTCAAGCATAAAGAAAATCTAGACAAAAACCAACCGTTTGTTTCCACTGCACGACAGTTCGTAAGGTCCACGTCAACACCACGTCACGTCTACGTCATGGACGTCGAAGACGTCACAAAAGAATAAATATACCTGTCAACTTGCCTCGCACGCTCACGCTTTCGGGTTTTCCCTCATATATGATCTGGATTCCAGTGGCGACAACCTCATCCACAGTAACTTTGTGACGGACTATCTCTTTGTGCAGCGTCTGCAAAGATTTGCATTTGTCACTGAAGCTTCGGTTTGAAGTGGAATAAAAATAAGTGATATTTCCTCAAAATAATCGCTTGTGCAAAAGAAAATGCTCGTACTTCATTTAATTTTTAATTTATTTGTTTGTGAGCAGACACGAAGTCCATAGTATGAACACACACACTCTGCAGAACGTAGGTTGATAAAATCAGACAATACAGAACGTAGTTCAAAACCCATTCGATGAAAGAATACGATTGGCGCACGTGGCTGGGCGCCATGGTGTGCAAAGGCAAAGATAAAGTCTGCCTGTGTCTTGATCAACAGCATTAATCGCATGTCGATGAGAAACATCAAAACGACAGAAGTCTAACCCCCTGGCCCCTGCAGTTATTAGCAAGATATGTTTCAAACTGAATTGGAACTCACTCTATGCTCTTGTATCAACTTCGCGACAGCATCAGGATGGAGTGGGAGAGGACGTTGTTTTCCGAGTGTTTCTTTAATATGTTCAAGCCACGCGAGAGCCTGCAATGCAATTGACGTCAGCAAGACGCTGGTGCAAAACTTGGTCAGCATTCTGCAGCAACCGCCGATGTTACATAACAATCACATATTGTCTCCAACTTTATTTCGTAGATACGAAGTAGTTCCATTTAACGCAATTAAGAATCTGATGCAAAACTACATCATTCCTCCATCAAGGGTAATCACCTTCCAACCAACGCAACAATGGCTACCTGTTGTGACGTCGCCCAAAGGTCTTTTCTCCTTCCGATTGCATGGTTGAGTGCGTTTGTTTTCTCACTGGCCAACGTTTGAGCGTGACGGAACAAAGTCTGGATAGCTGTGACGTCACAATGCAACGCATCTCGCTCAGCCGCGCTCAAGCTGAGTGGGAGGGTCTGGTGGCAACTGCTCAGCTCGCTGAACTCTTCTTTTTTCTGATTAAGTTCCTTGCAAAGCATCTGCAGCAAGTAGATGACATTTATTGAAATATTTTTCAAGATCTTTTGATAAGAACTCAACAAAAAACATAAGAAGATATTGTGTCGCATCTCCTGCGCAGATCAACTTGTTTAAGACTATCATGAGGAATATTGTTTTCTACCACAAGATGCCCACCATGTAACAAAAACTAATGCAGAAACGAAAACATCATTCGACCGCCTGCGGTTTTAGTCGACAGCCTCTTTCTTTCAGCATCCTTGTGCATTGAAGGAAAGGCTCACCTTTATTCAATCACTAAAACTCAGTTCTTGTACCTTGAGCTGCGAAAAACGCTTTTGTTCATAATGGTGGAAGACGTTCGCGAGTGAAAAAGACCAGCAAACAATGCAAAAGACCAGCACACAATGAAAAAGACCAGCACACAATGAAAAACACCAGCGAACAATAGAAAAGAGCAGCATACAATGAGAAAAGACCAGCTGTCGGGTAAGAGGTAGATGGGCTTGTGACGATTCGGTTGTGCCGCAGGTCGTTCCCATCAGCAAAAGGAAGTGTCTGATGTGGTGATCAATTTACGGACGTCCGACTTACACTGTGCTTCTGTCTGGCGGTGCTGAGGTCCTCAACGCTCAGAGTCATTGGAACAGGGTCGGAAACCTTGTCCTTCAAAGCGTTCAGCCAGGATCGGGTCGCTTCCAACTGTCTGCGGTATTCCCGTAACTCGCACGCCGTGGATTCGAGAAGTTGTGCCCGGGACTGAAGCTTTTGTTCCACTTCGACCCAGCGTTGGCTGAGATGTCTGTAAGAATGAGAAGAAGCTTCTTGCGTGGAAGAATTCAAACATAAAACTATTAACAATAACATACATAAACGGAGGTTATAAATACAAGCAACTCAAACTTTCTAATCAACAATATGGCTGACGTCCACGAATATTAAGAACTTCCCATTTCAACATTCCAAACCAAAAGTAAAATAGTGTCAGGGTTTTTTTAAGGCGTTTTAGGGACCCGATTCGGGTCACTAGAATTTCAAATCGGGACCCTAGAATCAGAGAAAATTATCATCGGGTCTCTAAAATCAGAGAAAATCGGGCCCCTACAATCAGAGAAACCGGGTCCCTACAGATCCAAACCGGGTTCCTAACAATTTCATTAAAAAAACACCTGATAAAGTGCTTCTTTTCTCCTTACCTCACTTTGTCTTCGATCATGTCTGCATCGTGCGCATTCATGCGTGGCGTCAAATTATCCAATCGCGTTGCGAGAGCATCAAGCATCACTTTGTTGTCGTGCATTTCCACAACTAAATTCTGATAAAACATTGTTAAACGATAAGAATGTTAAGTTTATTTTAATCTTATGAGCTTCTATCAAAGAAATCATGTGCAAAATACCGTGAGCATAATAAGCCCTTAACCATTGTCCCTGGTCCCAGTTGCTCGTTGCTGCTTTTAGGCCAAGAGCAGAAAATATGTTTCAAACGAAACAAAAAACCTAATTCCAAATCCAGCAAGCTTGCTTTTCCAAATATGAGAACCACACTGAAAGGCTTGAAATTAAAGCTCAATTGTTTGAAATTTTGGTGTAAAAAACAGAAATAAACCAGAGAGTTTAATTTTTACCAAAAATTTGAACGTTATTTGAGCGGCATCTTCTTTACACCGGCATCAAACAAAACGAACGTTTAACCAGAAAAGAGGCCAATCCAGTTTCAATACGTCACTGTAATTCAGAAGTTGTTTCAGAAAACAAGGTCTCGGTTCGTAGCCTCAGCTATTCAGAATTTTCATGTTCATTGTTAAAGCTGTGAGATATTTGTGATGTTTGGATCCAACAGCAGAACAAACTGGAAACTACACGAAAGAATCCTGAAATGCTTTTGTTTCAAACAAATTCCTTCACCAACCCGTCGCATAAACCACAAAACTATTCCTACCCGCGCTCTGGTCAGTTTTTCTTCTGTGCTGTCAGCGACATTTCGAACCAGCTGGTCAGCTTCGGTCTGGAAGCGCCGGGTCAGAGACTCGACTTGGGATAAATAACTGAAAATAATATATTTTCGCATAAACAAAATCGGTATTTTTATCAAATGCCCAGCGTCTGAGCGCGATGAGCGAGTTTCCGCTTGAAACTCTATTTCTGCTGAAAATTTAAATCATGCTTCCGGCATATATGAGCGAAAAACTCTGTTCGCAATACTCAGCATTTCTATGCACCAGCTGTCTGGAAACCAGCCAAGAAAGTTTTATTCTTCAAAGTACTTCTGAGCAAACGTCGAACCTTGTAAACACTAACCACATAAAGTAAACTTTCTATGAAGAACAAGCATCCAGAAACAGCTGTGAATGGAAACGAATAACTATGACCAGGTTTTGTGGATCACTGTTACATCCCCATGTCCACATATCAACCACAGTTTATCTATAAAACAAATTACTGCTACTCACTAATTGAAATCTTCACTGGCGCTGACGTTCTGCTGCTGAGACTTGCACAGTTTGCTCGCCGTAGTGTAAAGTCTCTCCCAGTGAGAGATCAAGTCTTGAAACTCTGAATCGTCGAAACCACCTGCATGCAGAGATATGACAGCAACACCACGGCAAGACATCTCTTCAGATTCACGGCAACTGCTGTTCTTGCGTTGAGCAAAATACAAACCAGCGCATAAAACTGGAACATTGTTGGTTTGATCGTCATGGACAAGGAAGGTCGTCCTTCTGCCACTAATCTGGATTAACACGCGTCGATCAACAGGTGGTCACTTGTTGCAGCTATTTTCAACATCATTGTTGCGCAACAAAGACCAACGCGACGTCTGGTTTTGTGGGAAGCATGGGAGAGAACAGAGAGGAAAGAATAGAAAAAAGCACTTGAGGGAGAAACTGTTTTGAAAGAAGATTCAGTACAAGTCATACTTGTTCAACATGAACGACCCTACGTCATCAGCGTTACGTCACAGCGCGTTCACTTTCTTCTGTTTGTTTCTTTGAACTGCACAGCAGCGTTTCATGGCAAACGCAAACTCTGTGTTTTATTTTGTATGAATGGGGGTATAATCAGGTTTTCTGAAGCGGGTATGGTCGGAGTTAACACGAACCGTAATAAACCTCAATGAGGTTTCAGATCATTCAAGTCAGGAAAGTCAACTCACAACTTCAATTGAGTAAGAACGCTTGATATTTTTAAAAAATAACCAAAATTTCCGCTTACATTCGCAAAAAGCAGGGTCATCGAACACAGTCGCTTGTATCTCACCTAAAGCGTTCATTTCAAGTTGTAAATTGTTTCTGTGGCGCCAAACACGACACTCACGATCTCCCTGAAGTTTCCTGTACTTCTCATCGATAAGAGCAAGTGTACTTTTCTTGTCACTGATCTCGTCGCAGATTTTCCTGCATTTCAACGAGTGTTCCTTCAGAGCAGCCGGGTCTACTTCAGTCCGGGCGTCCTCGAGTCGTTGCAGCATCCTTTCAGTTTCTTCCAACCATTTCTGGCAAGAAGATTTGAAACGTTTAGTAGCTTTATCCTTTGAGGGGGCATTTGTGAGGTTCAAATCGTACAGTTGATCACTTTCACCACAACTGCGTACCTTTTAGGGATTGAATAAAATTTAACATTTGCATTTTTCAAGTATGCAACACCGATAAGAGGGAGTTTCTGTCACTGAACTACCTTGAAATCGTTCTGCAGTCCTATAGTCTCCCCCCATTCATTTTCAGCATCTCTAGCGGCATCTAGCATCTGATCAAGGTCACGCTTGAACGCGTCCATCTTTGTCACAATCGGTCGCGTTTGTTTCTCGTCGCGCGTCATGCTGTCCTCAAGAAATATTTGTTTGCCTGAAAATCAAAGAATTTAACGGTTAAAAAAAGCTACATGGGATCTTAATGAGAAATCCTATGCAAGGATAAACGCATGATATGCTGCGAGTCAAGACATCATACATTTACGAGTCATCGAGGAAAGCTACCTCTGCACTCCTCAATAATCATGTTTATGTCTTTCACGCGTTGTCTTGCTTCATACAAGCTGGTGGGGGGGTAGGTCGTGGCAACGCGCATCGCAGAATTCCTTTCGTTGATCCACGCATCGACTTGCTGAAGCTTGACGCTGAGATCTTGCTGCTTATTGACGACGTCAGTGATCCTTTGCACGAGCTGCGCGGCCGCGCTTTGCACAGTGTCATAGGTCGCCTGCGGTGGGATGTTCAACCAATCAACCAATCAGCTTTCTCGGAATATGACACGTGGTTTGATCACTTACGCCGCACAACAGCATTAAAACCAAGTTTCTCAAAAACACAATTCCTCTTTTCGGGCAATCCTATGCAATCGTATCTTTCAACGCTTTGCCAAAGTTTTGTTGAATGTTGAAGGATGGTTACGGCACAAAAGAAACTTGTAAAAGTAAATATCTGACCTGCAAGCTATCGAGCTGATTCTGAACCTGGGTTGACAGCGGTTCGCGCTTGTCATCGTCGTATTCGCTTAAAAGCCTCTTAGCAATGGTTGAAACGTTGTGAACTTCGGCCTTGAAATTCAAAATCTCCTCCTGGACTCCTCTGTATTCGACCAGTTGCTCTTCCATCGCGGCAGATGCCGGGACTTTCTCGGAAGATACGTCACCGAAATCCTGTCATGACAATAAAAGGAATCAAACTTCGGCTGCAAACTGTCACGTGACCTCTATCAGAGGAACTTCTCATCATTCAAAAGCTAAACCGACCAATCAGGTCAAAGTTACATCAGACAGTTTGCTGTTGGGCTGGACAAACGAGGCAAAGACGAGGTTTGGAATAGAACTTACAAAGTCAATATATTATTTACGCATGGAGCAACTTTAACAGACATTTCTACGAAATGTTACAAACTGAAGCAATAGCTGACAAAATCAATTTTCTGCGTTTTTAAAAGGTTCTCAAGTTTAAACATCCGAAGATCATACGGAACAATGGCAAGATCATGCGTAACACTGAAAATAAAGTAACAAACTTGCAAAGCAGATCTTGTATAACATCAGTTTATTTGCTTGTGACATAACAAACGCAACTTTGAAGGTTAACAAATCAGACAGACGCGAAAGTTCAAAGTGACGCAGACGACCTTGCGTCACGGAAAATCCCGATTCAAAAACCAGTCAAACCTGCGATGACGCCATCATGATCAGTGATGATTTGTTGAGCAACCATCGCTCAGCAGACTGCATTGCGTCGTGGTAATCATGGTGGGACTTCACCTGAAAGGTTAAAGGGCATTTGCAGGTCAATAAGTGGCAATCCCGGTTGTTTCAGGAATCACACCCCATCGCCTGCAGTGCACACCCCTCACCTTGAACTTGAGGTCATCGATGCGTTGCTGGCACAGGTGCTCCACCCGGCGGAATTTCTCGGTGATTTGCTCGAATGAGCGCGGGTCACGTGACTGCAGCCTGCCCGACTTCTGAGCCACGTCCTGTAGTTGCTCTCGATGTTTGGAGATGTCCTCCTGGTAACCGATGTATCTGGAACAGCAGAAGCCTCATAAACTCCTGTCGCCGAAATACTTGTTTGTATATTAGACTGTCACCAAAGAAGCGATTTTTATAAATCCATTTTCGCTTAAACAATAATTAACGCCTTTGCTGTGACATCTCCAAAATTAAAAGACTTGCTGTTGTACATTCTATTCAAAGAACATAACCACACCTGGCGAGCTGGGCCTTCTTCTCGAACAGCTCATATTTCAGTACAGGTTTCGAATCAACCTTGAGCTGGACTTCATTCAACCAAAGTTTGAAAGCTTCAAGAGCGTTGCTATAATCTTTTTGATGATGTAAAGTTCTTCGGAGGTTGCGTTGCAAAGTTTGGACGCGAACGTACAAGTCCTAAGAAGTTAAGAACATTGCGTCAGTGATACGCAACGAAAAAGCGAATCTTCAGTGAGTACTTACCATATGCGCATCACATCTGAGGCTTTACTGACAGAAAAGTCAGTAGATGGCCCAATCCCGTCGCCACGGGGGGTTTTGGTGGGCTTACCACCCCAAACAAAGCTCCAAGCTCCCCCCCAAATCAAAACGGGAAACACTTTTAATCAGTGGAGTTTTGGTTAATTTTATAATGTCAAGCCCCCCCGCAAAAACACAAACCCCCCGTAGAACCGCAAAGTCCCACTATTGAAAACCTTCCGGCGACTGTTCTGAGATGACCAGTTATTTTTGTCTTTTAACACCAAACACAAAACAAGCAAATGTTTTCGGAAGTTTTGACGAACAATAAAAATAGCAATGTAGTTGCAATATGAAGTGTTGCTCGCATAAGCAGCTTTTCATCGTGGTAAAGACATGCAATTACTGGGTTTCGTACAGCAAGCCAACACAAAAACAAGAAACCTGGAAGTCGTCGTGCTGCGTGGACGCTTGCTGCTTGATGTCACCCCGATACTCTTCTTCAATCGCTTGGACGAGTTTACTCGACTTCTCAGCAATTTGCGACAGAACTCGCTTTTTCGACTCGAACTCGCCCAGAAGGTTGTCGAGTTTTGTGCAGAGTTCCTACAGAAAATGAAGATGAAAACTTCAGTTACACTCGCTTTTTGTACTCCATTCGGGAGTTCCCATTTCCACTCGCTTGCGCCGTGAGCCACACAACTACTTATGCAGTGAAACCTGCAACGGTTCCGAACCAATGGCAGCATCGCACGTGAACTGTTGCACTGCACCTACGCATTAACGCCGAGCACGAGGCTGGACAGGTCGCAAGCATCGTGTTTCAGCCGGGAATCGAACCCACTCCACCAGCCTTGGTGGAGCGTGTTCAACCAACGCTACCACTTGTCGAGCTCATCCGCAAAATTAAACCCATTCCTTGCGAGTGACATGAGGCAGGAACGGAGCAGACTGAAAGTTCACGATCACACCGCGGTTTGCTCATCAAGTTCACATCCGGCTTGCAATTAACACATTAGCTGTAAAACTTTAAGCAACAAGTCCTTTTGGAGTAGAAACGACTGGAACGCTGACCGTTAATGCGTAGAGAGAGTAAACGATTTAAATTCGAATGTTAGTGCTGAGGGGGATTATGACGATTTTCAGTTATTCGGAAATCGCTTTATCTGATGACTTCCAATGATTGGAAAAGAAAGTCCAACTGAAAAGAAATGAACAGGCTTAATAAGTAAAATGGTACAAAACATTAATGCTACGCTCCGTTCTGTAAAACATTCCCAGGATAAAACGTGATTGATAGGAACATGTTAAGAATGACAATCTCCACCGACCTCTGTCTCATCAACCTCGTCGGAGTCTTGCGTTGAATAAAGAGCGAACTTGTCCGTGGCCGAAGTGAGCCATTGATCGAACTCGTCGCTTTGATCGCGGTAATCAGATTGGAGCTGAACGGTGGCCACGCACACCCTCAGTCTGGCTTTGCATTTCATCACCAGCGACTGGTAGCGCGAGCTCAGCTGGGTCACCTGAGGTCAAACGAAACGAGTTCAAACGAAACGAGTCAAACGAAACGAGTCACTGTTGCAGCGTGTCGCCATATGCAGTAAACCGAACACCAAGCGTTGAAGTAACATCACGTTTTTAGTACATTCGGATGTTGATCTTTGAATCTCAAAAGTTAAGCAAACTCTGTTTATCTTGGCGGTAGTTACACGCATGGGCGGTGGAAGAGGGCGCATGACCCCCTGGTTTTTGAAATTTGACATTTCCTTTTCAGGTTTCAGCAAAAAAATTGTTTTCTTAGTTTGGAATTGGTAAAATCAAATTTCAACACTTTTGGCCCCCATGGAAAAATCTTTTATCTTCCCCTGGAAAAATCCACACTACTTCCCCCCTGGAAAAAATCCTTCCGGTGCCCATGGTTACCACGGTTACACGACTATTGATTCTTTGGAATGCTGAGCATCAAAAATTACAGCTCTCCACAAAACGTGTTAAATAATCCACAGCCTGTAGCGCTAAGGTATGGAAATGTAAAAATTTTACTCTGGTCGAGAAGACTGATGCACTCATACCACAAGTTTTGCCATAAACGCCTGATATCATGGAGAACAATTTTACTTTTCAACCGCGTTTAAGGCAATTTTTATCTTCTAAGCAGAAGATTTCATTTCATCTCATTCGTATCGAAAACTTCAACCAACCTGTCGACTCATGTTCCCGTCAGATGGCGCGCAAGCTTCAAGTAGACTTTGAGCAGAGCTGGTGAGCTTCTCCAGCTTCTGTCTGTTGTTCGCGACTTCATCAGCGTAGCGACGAAGGCGATCCGTCGACGCCCTGTTCTCGTCCAAGTTGCTGGTCAGGCAAACCTGCGTTATTGTGGAGATCAGAAGATGCTTTGATTCGGGGAAGAAGTTCAAAACTATCCCGCGCAATAACAAGTGCAGTACATGCAAGTGAACATGGGACAAACCAGATACCATCATACATTGGCGAAGGTTGTATGCTAATCACCAAAGAAAAGTTTGAAAACCGCTGTCTGGAGCTCTAACCTCATTATCAGGGCATTGCTCCATCGCCGTGATCCAGTCTGCAAATCCAGCAGTGATCTTTTCATATTTATCCGTTTCATCAATCAGCTTCTCAGTTCGGGAAAGAGCCTCAGCAAGCGACGATTTGTAGCCGTTCCATTCCTCTTTCAAATTCTGAGGGAAGTGTCGCAAATGAACGGAAATTCTTCATTTACTATTTGCTTTTTCTTAGAATATCACAGGCTTTTGTTCGAACTCAGATTCAAACCGTAGAAAATATCGTCGAAACATTTTCCTTCAAAACCAGTTTCGTATGATGCTCACAAACCTGCAACTGCAGCTTCACTGCTCTGTCCGATGTGTTCTTCTTTCCAGCGTTAAAGGCTTGTTTTAATTTTTCTTCGCCTTCAGAAATTTCTTTCTCAATATCTCGGAGCGCCTGCAAAAGGAGTATTTTCGAAATTGACTCTAAATCGACTTATTCGAAAGTACAAAGCATTCAAGTAACTACACTCCACTGGTGAAAGAAGCAAGTAATCAATCACAAATTTATAATAGGAATCGATTTCACGTTACACTACGCATCGTCAGTCCTATCATCTTATTCAAATAGAATCATTGAAGCCTACAGAAAACCTAGAGTTTTTATTTGAAGTAAAAAGCATATAAAAGTTGAAGTATTTAGCATAAAGCCCGGTGTCAAGCGAAATTTCTGACCTTTGCGAAATTTCTGACCTAATATTGTCTGTCAGTTATTTTGCTTCTCAGAATAAAGAAATAAAGTTCGGAAATTATTTTGTTGATGTGTGTTGTGCAATTTGAAACTTTTTGGTTAGATGTCAGATACAGACAACAAGCTTACAGTTCGAGAATAATTATAACCACTGAAAAATATTGGACTTAATCTTAGACCTCAATTGTTTTTCTTTTTCCAACCCTAACCCGAAACACTTACCTAAACACCAACTGAGCCCTAATCATCAGTTTTCTCAGCGTACTTGATATGTAGAATATAATTCTATGCATGTTCATATGGTGTGAAGTCAGAAATTTCGCAAGTCAGAAATTTCGCAAGTCAGAAATTTCGCTTGACACCGGCAATTCATACGAGTATAAAACCTGACAACTCGTACGAGTGGTCTTAAAAATAAATACGCGAAAAACAAGGACAGAATTAAACGAAACAGCTTTGGTGTGTTCAAAATTATATTAATATTACAGTCTGTAGCCTCCATTTGTCATGATGACTTTACACGAGGACTTTTGCAAGGAGACGAAAATCTAAAATCAGTATTAAGCAAGCTGTTGCCAGTGAAAGTTTAGTGAAAATGGCCCGTGAAGCCAAAAGCAGTGGCCTTCCTACACAGAAAAAAATTCACTTTGTAAAAAGCAATGAGGCCGATTGCATTAACCCTGGAAACAATATACAAAACGCTTGAAATGATGGTAAAATAGTTAAAGAATCGGGTTTTCTCATTTGCAGCCATGATGAAAGGCTGCAAAAAAGCTGTGGAAAAACGCTTTTGCTCTGTTCGGCGTACTACGAACAACAATGGCCCGTAGAAATAGCGAACTTGCTGATCACTTGTATGAAAAGCAACATGTTATGAGCGAATTCACGTGCGAACTAGAGCGCATGGCGCGCACATGAAATAAATTCGGCCAAAGCGCTTCACAACAGAAATTCTGATTTACACGGGAGCCTAGCCGGGCTGAGTCAAGACAACAAATTGAATCAAAATTGAATGTACTCGTGCCCGTTTTTACTCAAGTCCAGTGACTGGCAAGTAGGGTAGTAGGACCAACTGCATGCACAAAATTAGTAAGCCCGTAATAGATTTTTCTTAGGCTAGATCAGAGGTTAACATACCGGGGGGCTGGATGAGATGCACGAGATTTGTTCTACCGGTCCTGTCACCCTGTGCCACATACGGGTAACACGCAATGATACAGTTGAAATTACAGTTTTTGCGGACCCCAGAAAGTCAGACCGGGTTCAGTAAAAATAATTGCGCTTGAACCCTGTGCTTTGTTTCTTGTCCGCATATGGTTTGAACGACTGCATTACAATGAACAAAGTTTGTATACCGCCCGCAACAGTCAGTTCTCACTCTTACCTAGCCCTTAGCGAAAAATGTTTGGTGATGTCTGGACTAGGCTATCATAGAGACAGACACAGACTACTAGAGTTACTCTTTTATGTCTACGCAGCCTCTACTCTGAAGTCAGGCACTTTTGTACCAAAGCTTTTACTCAGAAAATACTTAGAATCAAGTTTGTGGGTAACTCCGTATTTTATATTACAGAAAGATGGCGCAGCAAGCTATTGCAAACTAAAATCTGCAATTCCTAGAACAGTCGAAAAGATCAATATGCAATATCGAACCTACATGCAAGGTTTTTGAAACCACCATCTAGCTTACATTAAAGTTTTAATGTTAACTTTCATTAATGTTAAATGAAAGTAATAGCCTGCTTATTCCAGCTACTTAGGTCTTCAAACATACAATAGGTTAAAATATTTCGTAAACCATGATTGCGTCTACCATTCTACCTAGGTTTAGGCTAAATAGGCTACATGCATTGACAACACGGTCGAGCCTCGTGTATACTATACAAAGCCACCAGACTTTGAAAAATAAGCCATATAACAAAATAACAGCAAAAATAAGCCATATAACAAAATAACAGCAGAATAGGCCTATAGTTGACATAAAATACAAACTACGGTATACACGACACTTGAAAGGAAACTAGGATATTAGTTGTGAACTCAGCACTGTACATGCAAAATTAATTAACAAGAAGCAACATAGATTGCATCATAACAGCTGGATACTGGGTCTATTCTAACTTACTGTGCAAGATGCTGCAGCAGTTGGTCCTACTGTTGAGTACTAGGCCTAGCAGACTATGGCCAAATGTATAAACTTGATGCCTTGCTCGGAGTACAGCATAAGCCTAAATTGCATGTTTACATTCGTGTAAACATCGGTTGATGCTGCCCTTATACTGCATACGCAATTCAAGTTGAGCGAAGTCATGATGTTCTTCTCGAAGCGTAAACTTTATGGAGTAAGGCTGGAGCAGAGCATACTGGGCAGGGCGTGAAACTTCGTCATAATGCAAACAAACAAATTGTCATACTTTACGTAACCTAGCTTAGCCCCAGTGCAAATCATTCCGAAGTTTCACTGGCCGAAATTTTTAACAAACTCCTGCAGTGTTTTCCGAACGCTCAAGGTAAGTGTAAGGCAGACCTGGAAGCTCTGCTTGAGTGCATTCTTGCCGCCACTCTGGTCAGTCAAGCGGAAAAGCTCTACTGGCTTTCCTGAGAACCAATCAGTAAAGACGTGAAGGGCGTGATGGTAAGTCTTGGTGGACTCAGCGTCAACTTCAACCTCACTGAGGAGCTCTGTCAACCAAAAAATCAATAAAAATTAACGCCATTGCACTTTGCACGATGATCAACAATGAATCACGGCACCCACACTCAAAATTTGTGTGCATTTGTTTGTGAGACCGATTGCTTGCTAATGAACGCCATTCTTTTCATAATGTATCAATCATCGTAGATCACAAACACGGCAAAGAAGAAAGTTCTGCACTGCTTTCATATTTCAGCGTTAAAAGGCCTGTCTGAACTGGCGTTGTTGGCACTAACCTTGTGCAGAGTTGAGAATCTCCTGATACAGGTCACGCAGCTCAGCTGTATCGACCCGAGTGCCCCCCGCATCCCCAGTAGCTTCAGCAATCTTGTGGGCGCACTCGTGAGCTTTCTCGATTATATTGGCATGCTGTTTGATATCGCGGTAGAGCGCCTGGCATTTTTCCAATTCAGCAAACGTTGAATCTGATGTAGTAGCCTAAAAAACAGGTAAAATGGATAGTATGAACTAAACAAAACTACATGAATTCCGAAGAACGTTCTGCAAACTTAGTCTACTACGAAAACCAAAAAATCAGAACACAGCACCACATTTTCGACCTAACGAAGGAATAATCTTCAAAAATCGTTCCTAAAATTGCAAACTTTCGGATAAAATGGGGAAAAAGTATGCAATTCAATGTCTGACATCACACTTCATATCGACATTGTATGCATGTCTTACTTGACTGTCTCTTGATTCTCTTTCAGATTTTACGCTTGTGCTCGCCTGCTCCAACCACGACTGGGCGCTTTTTATTCCTTCGTCGTATTCCTCCCACAAGGCAATGCAGGCAGCAAGCTTAGTTCTAAAATCAAATATAGAGTTTAATCAATTGGGAGTTAACACTAATTGATACTGAATTGAGCACCCGCCAATAAAAGCTGATAGGCTGGGTTTGATTCCCTGTATTTGCGGTCTGTTCAGCCTCGTGCTCGGCGTTCATAGGTGGGTTCAAGGAACAGTTCACGCGCGGTGTTGCCATTGACTCGCCACCAGTGCAGCATTCACTGCGAAAGTAGCCGCGTGGTCCACGGCGCAAGTAAGCGGAGATAAACGTCGCTGAGCACTCGTAACATTCCAGAAGGAGTACCAAGCAAATACTCGTATAACGAAACTGACCTGTCCTGAACTTTAGCACTTACTGACAACCATGAATAATAAATTTAATTTTAATTTAATTTATTTGTTTGTTAGCAGACACGAAGTCCATAGTATGAACACACACACTCTGCAGAACGCAGGTTGATAAAA
>JGI24159J19872_10003381_pt1 | contig 19839 bp, 8 predicted proteins | sample Ectturendosymbi4_FD_19872 | JGI IMG/M metagenome (IMG submission 19872) | reverse complement strand
TGAAGAATAAAACCATTATATATGAAGCGCGAGCAAGCAATAGTAAGAGAAATTGCGAGCATGATCTCTATTGTTGCTTGCTGCCACGGTGCGAAGCTTTGCGCACATGCCNCTCNGGATTTCCGATCGCAGCACAAGTAGACTTTGTTAATTTGCACTGCTAGTAATATATTTTAAGTAAATAGTTTCCAAAAAGGCGACACAGGCGTATCTGTCAGGATGTTTTTTGATACGAAATCGATTTCACCTAACTCTGCACGTTCTCAGTCCGGATATCTGCATCCGATGCTTACGGGTGTAATGCAGAAGGGCCAAAACAAGGGCAGGGAAAGGAAGAAAGCATAAGACTGGTGAATACATCAAAATACCTAGAGCTTTCAATTTGTCCGCTAAAGTAAATTATCAACATTTATTGTTTGAGGTGTGTGATTTATCAACATACGATAAATCCCTCCGTTGCAATACCACCAATTCCGAGGGTAGCTTAAAAAAGCCCACTTTTGTAAAAATGATTTACTTAACTTTGAACTTGACCATTTGGGTTGTAATGCTTTCACCATGAAAATCATTGTGCCATACTAGTTATCTTTTGTAATCTGAGTCAATCTTCAAATATGCAAATTCACTTATGTATTTCATACACGTAAAAATGCAATTCTAGTGAGAGTAAGATTTAATTGTGAAAAATTTGAATAATCTACGTTTTTGAAAATGTCATGAACGTCATTGAAAATTGCGAGAAAAGCATAATTACTTTGGTTTCTTTAAATTGTCGAAATAACATTTATGAAAAAATATTTAGAAAAACTATAAATGAAATCTCTATGGTTGAAATGGTCCGATAGCAAACATTTCATATTACTAAGTTGATTTGATTTGGAGTTGATTTTTTTCTCAGGAGACACGTTTAATAACCAGCCAGAACTTCTTACACAAAAGAACTAATTTGATTCAAAGCCCTAAAAACTTCAAAACAGTTTAAATATCGACCAACAGGCTCATGCAGAGCTTAGCAACCACTTTATAGATTTAGGAAGCCCATGTAAGATAACACTGAAACTTTCTTAAAAGTCGCAAAAGTGTTGGACCTCTTCACATGTGCTTTCGTGAAACTATTGTACCCATATTTTCGGACAACCGGTATTGGTGACGTAACTGTAGCGGAGAAAAAGCGCTGTTAGTAAACGTTCACGACGGGTAAACACGGAAATTACACCTCAGTGGGCTATTTCCGGCTATGTAGTGAATTAACTACACGTTGCGTACAGCTGTGTGCAGCTTATCACAGTGGAAGCAAGGTTCTTTTTAACACTCCTAGTCCTTGTGTACTAAATTCCATACTCCTGAAAACTGGTCTGCATTTGAATATGGCAATGCGCCACGTTGTTGCATGCAACTCCGCGTACTCTGGCACTGGCCATAAAAAACACGGGTATCTTTTAACTGATTAAGAAATTTTAGGCACCATCTTGTCGCCTCCTTCAAATTATGTGACAAACAGCGGGTATTATTGATCGCGGTACTCAAATCCACATTTCTCACCGAGTGTTCACTTTCGAACATCGCTTATTTATTTTCTGCCGATTTAATTGCAGCATTGACACCCATTTTTGTTGCTAAATTTCTATAATATAAATGGAACGCGGGATGCTTGTCATCATTGAAAATGGATACATTCTGATTTTAGTTATTCACTCCAATAGCAAACACAATTTTAATTGATTGCTGTGTTACAGGTACATTTCAGTCCATTTCAGTGCATGGGAACTTGCTGGGACCGACAACTTATGGGCTGGAATCGTGACCAACATTTCTCACGNAATCGAGCAAGAATTCGGAGTTGTTGCGACTCGCCTATTTCGAATTGCAAACCCTATAAACGANNATTGCGACGTTGATGACTCTTACATTTACACCAATCGAATCTTTGCAAAGTTTGACGACGATTCAGAACGGGTGAAGAGCGTTTTAGAAAGCTATGGAGTTCTTATGACGTATGAACGATATCAAGAGTGGATAAAAGAAACTGGTTCGGAAAATCCCGATCCACAAGAACAAACTCCAGATGTTTCCAGCGGTCAGTGGACAGCGGAGTATCGTAGCTTCGTACAGGCACAATATGCCGTGGACGAACTTCAAGAGGCAAATGTTGAGGCATCGTTCAATGATCCCTTTGAAGGCACCAAAAAACACAAGGCTTCCTCCGATTCTGAACATCAGCCATTGATATCTGGATCTGAAAGTTCGTCTTCTGCTTCGCCTAAAATCACCTTCACTACTCTGCTTGCCAAGTATCCAAAAACAGCTTGCGGAGTTCCCACGTTTTTCTGGACCTTGCTGATAATCTTTCTCATCATAGTACCAATCCCACTTGCTCTTTCTGCAAACATGGTAAGTTGTGTTTCTACACATATCAACTGTATCATACAAAAAGCTTGTAAAAACGCACTGAAAATTCGAGCTAAAAGTTTTAAACTAACTCTTGCTGCAACTTTGCGACATTTCAACTCCCTGAAATATACTGTATCAGCAAATAAAATATTGAATATTAACAGTTTACAATGCAGACAAGTTTTCTTCATCACTGTTCCCGTTCTTGAAGTTAACCCAGTCTGTAAATGCAAGTATTTTTGTAATGATATGAGGACGCTCAATTTTCGTAATATAAACAGTTGATAATTCCAACACACGGTGAGTAGTGCCGGTCCGCATCACTGCTGGGCCGTAGGCAAATGAAAACACGAAGGGTCAAATTGTATAAAAACTTGTTTTGATGTGTAGTGTATGCCAATTATGTCAAACTGGACCATTTAAGTACTGTACTTCACTTGAAAAGATTGTCCAATATTAAGCTTGGTATGAAACAAAATTCGTCATTCGACAAGGTTTATTTTTCAGTTCAACATTGTACTGTCATCGATTTAAAATACAGCTAAACTGAGCTCCACTCGATTTAAAATAGGATTGCCACTAAACTTGTTAAAAATTGAATTCTATCGCGTCTTGTTTTCTTGCACTACACTGAGCATTGCATGACTGTATTTTGTTGTGATTTTTGCGCCTGCGTAGGGACTGATTTAGGAACTGGTTTAGGTTCTTAGCTGGTTGCGGTGCCGTTTAGTGGGACGATCACGATTCCACAGAAATCCCTACTTTTTGAGGGGTCAACCTAGTTTTGCAGGAGCACTGGTCAGTCCCCCAACTAAGCAACCTGACGTCTTGAAGTTGCCAAGCCTAAGCAAGGCGTTTTAAAAAGCTTTTACCACTTTTTCCGCTAATAACTCTCCAGTAGTACTCTCAGATGACTGCTTCTTTCGATTGTATTCATATATACAACAAAAACTCCAATACACTTGAGCCTGAAATCAGAACAACGTAACGTAAAAACGGTTTGATGTGGAGTGATGACGAACAAAAAGCGTTGGGCGTTTGTGTCAACGCCACATAGAGTGTTTATAGAGTGTTTATTTAAGAGGCCTTGTTCGTATGCGCCACACAAACAGCGACCGACTGCGGTTATGTAGGTTTGCAGGCTAATTTGCGGTTGCAGAAGTAGTTGCACTAAGTCATTAGGACGGGATATTGAACACACACAAAAGAAATACGTGAAAATGACACACAGCTGCGAAAAAAATTGGTCTCTGTTATGCTACAGGAAAAATTCTGCATTGTTGCAGAAAAAACAAAGCCACTGTAGAAGGCGCAGTCGAAAAAATTTCCAGCATGGAAAAAGCGCAAAACTGCCGGTACATCAAGAACGCTCAAAGACGCAAAATTTCACTAAAGTAACTAACACAACAATAAATGATTATACTTGTTAAAAAGTGAGTTCTACCGCGTCTTGTTTCGTTGCATTACATTGAGCATTACGTGACGGTGTTTTGTTAAGGTTTGTGCGCCTGGAAGTTTTGTCCCAAATTTTTCGATGTCAGCCTATCCTGCATTTTTCGACTTGATAATTCCAGTACAAAAATGCAGTAAAGCGCACCTCTATTATCTAATTAGCCATATTAAACGGTTTCCTGTTTTTGTTTAGAAAAAGCTCCACTCTTTATAAAGTTCTTCCCGTACGTTATGAAATTATTATTTATTGTACTCGAACATGTTATATATTTGCAGGTTTCCCGTACATTTCCTGTTCTTGTACAAGTGCTCGCTTGGCTTCCCGCAGCAACAGCGTTGTTATTCTCTGCTATCAGTTTTCTAAAAGCAATGTTCAATTCACAAGTCGTTCGTATTACATCGGCCCTGAAAGGAGCAAAAGGAGATATTGGTGCCCAACTGGGATTCATGGATAAGATCAAGTATGAGGTAGGGTTTACTCTTTGTAGTTTTAAAGTCGCCTTCCAAATGACCAGCAAAATTTCTATGAAGGTATTCCTAACGCAAACCCTTTTCAAAAAGTTCGCCAGAAACGAGTTCTGCTTAAGGCAAGCTGCCGTACGTCGTTCGCGAACGAATCCGCGGAAACATCGAGTTTCTACGATTCTGTGATTTTTACACGATCACATTTCATATAGCTTCTGTTATGATACTGACTCAACACAACCGAACGCTAGTGCGGTTTAATTAAACAAACATAAAAAGTTATCGTGCTGAACACAACATTTCAAATTGATAATGTAATGTAAATACCACATAAACGACTGCAGAACACATACTGAAAACACTCATACCCTAAATGTTTTAGAACTTCATACGAGTGAGCGATGAAATGAAGTTACAGTAAGGGTAAACCAAATGTCTGAGGTGTGGAAAGCACGAAGCGTAATTACAAAGAGGAACCGAGCAATACACACGATGTGACGTTGATTTGATAAGTAATTTGACAACAGCTTCCACTTACTCATTGTAAAGAGCACAGCCACAGATAACAAAATTATATTATTTTACTCGGCGTTCCGCTAAGGCCAGGTGTGGTCAATTAGTTAGGCTCGGAGGCCAATTTGAGAAGGCCACGCTTAGCAAAGGGTCGTACCTTATAGACTCTATACCGATCTATAGAGTGACGTCATCGTTCTAGGCACAGGCAGCGTCATGAAAAATGGAACTGGTGTGCGTAGATATGAACAAAGCGATTGCAATGGAAATAGAAGCGAGTCATAGTTCAAGATAGCCCCGGCACTAACTTCTATAGTGATAAGTTGAAGGAAATTGCAGATTTGAATATTTTTCCTGAATGCTCCCGCGGGCTACTAAAAACGCTGTGGGGGGCCACCAGTGGCCCGCGGGCATTCACTTACCCACCTGTGGCTTACGCATAGGCAAGCTTCAGAAAAAAATAATAAACTGAAAATGTGACAAAGAAAAGCAAATGTGAGATTGCAGTTGTTCGTGTTTATATATACTGCCTCTATACATTGACATTTTAAAGATGGTTTCGTAACTCGGTAAACAGCCTATGATCATGCTTGGATGTTCAGCTTTTGTACAAAATCAGGATGCCCAAGTATTTTTATGCGTTGAAATCAGCTACAGCAACTGAACACTCCACACATAAAAAATACACTAAAACTTGTTTAACTTGAAAAGGAATAGAATCTTATTGCTCTGATGTTCGTACATTTTGGATTTCATTGCCAATTTTCGTATGTTAATGTGAAACACCATTTCTGTCACCTTAACTTCAGACACAACCGCATTGTAAGTCTACTGGATCCAAAACATCGTTCTGAATACCCGTGTTGTGGTATTACCACTCAGAACTGATAAACTTACACTTTTATTGTTGTGACTACTTCCTCATCCTCCAGTGCAAACTCTTCCGTTTACTTTTCCTAAGAGCAGCACTCATGACGCAAAATTTTTGGTGCACCTTCAATTACATCATAAAATACGTTGCTCTGTAACAGTCTTACAATTTGCCAGTTTGGCTGTTCGCGGTCAAAAGTTCTTGCACATAACAAATCTTTTTACGAGCATTACAAAAATGGGGCTGTCGCTTTACCGTTAACCTGAAACAGATTAGGAACTGACTTATGTGTCAAGAAATGCTGAAATAGGACAAGTAATCACTGCGGGATAGGTAGCCATTACAGCATCTTCACAATGTCGGCTTTGTCGATGTAAATGCACTAACATCAGTTAAAATATTTAGTTGAGTGTTCTTCGTTAATATCAAAACTTGTGTAAATTTTTCGACAAAAATATTTTACCTTTGTTAGGCAAATCTTAAGCAGATAAATTTTGAAAGTAAAATGGTTTCAGTTTAAGTAAAATTTGTCGGTCGGTAACGCTTGCCAGAGCCTTCGCTTGATATTATGCCAGCAAATTACATTTGCTCATTTGAAGGACAGTAAAACATCACCATGTATCAACTGAGACTTTATGAATATTTTGTAGCAAAGAGAATGGGTTTTTGAGGAAGNTCTGNAAATCACTCAAATTTCTTTTAATTATTGGAAAAATAAATGCGAAAATTAAAATGCACTTTACTGACCTNTAAACGAGCAAATGCATTTTGTTGGGATAATATCCATCGAAGACTCAGNCAAGCGTTTTCATTATAGTTTTTTATTGTTAGCAAAAGTGACAACATTTTCAAGCGCTGCAAAACAAGTTTAAATCTGTATAGAAGCAGCGGGCGGGTGTTTTATGCAGTTTTATGACGCAGGTTTGCTTAAGCCAACATTTTCAGTCACCTCCCTCTACATAATGGGATTCACACAAACGTAGTCTTTCAACCGTGGCAGAAAATCCACCAATCAATGTTTTTAACAACCCAGGTCAATTGGTTTGTGCATCTAAACACGAAATGGTTACTAAAGTTTCAGTCTTTCATATAGCTTATGTTTTCATTAAAACTATGCGTTATGACGCCGCATGAGGTCAGAAATCTGGAAAAAAACGTATTTGTTTCGCATAAAAAGTTGGTCCCGTTGTTCAATTAAGCTAACTACTCACAGTTCATATTTTTACAGGTCAAAGTAATCAACCAACTGCTCAAATATGCTGAAATATCGCACCTTTATCGTTACAAGATTGTTCTTCAGATTGATGGGCTGGATAGAATTCCTCTGCAGCTGGTACGTTAGACTTGCGAATGCTTCGGTTTGCACTCCATAGTCTTCAAATCCTAATCCTGTATAATGCGGTGGGGGTAATTTTGCTGATTTAACTGTTTGAAAGAAAAACTTAGTAACAAATTAGCCAATCATTTTGAGACGAACACCTATTTTTGTATGGTCGCCCTAATTACTTGTTTAAACATTTCGATATTTCAAAAAAACAGAGTGATTTGAACGTTACAAGTGTGCAGTTATGCATAAAAAATATTATCAATGTTCCACTTCGTTTCTAAGCACAAACCAATTACGTAGTTTCAAAGCATTTTTATTATGAATGATCATTCTCTGCATATCCAGGAAGTTGTCCTTCATTTTTAATATAAACTTAAAACCACTGTTTGATTTATCACCAGTCTTAAGGCAAAACTTTTCGAAAACGTTTTTCAGTTAATACAGTTTCCACGATCCCCTGACGACGATTGTATGTAGTTAACAGGAGTTGAATTTCAGCGAGGATTCTGCCATTGCAATATTTCTTTTAACATCTTTTCAGACAAAACGCACATTGAGAGCTCTTGAGATTCTTGTGAGCACCGCTTCGTCACCATATGTTTGTTTGGTCGCACTTGATCCACATGCGATTACGCAAAGCTTTGGTCTAACTGGAAATGTTGCAACAGGGACAATCAATGTTGAAGCTTACACCTACCTCAAAAACATTTTCAACATCTCTGTCTGCTTGCCAGAAGTAACAAAGTGTTTTGTCGCATGTATAGGCTACACACGCTGTAGCCAGTAAATTCCTGTAAATATTGATAATACGTTATATCTCCTTAGTGGTCAACTTTCTTCAGCGGAGAGAAACAATTCTTGCTTCGATCATAAATGCGCATTTAAAGTAGAAGCTTACAATCTTGATGCGGTTTTTCAGCGTGCAGCAGCGTAAAAAGCAATCACAATAATAAATGCCGGATGCTCTGATCTTAATTCTCTGTATTGTTTTAAGGTTGTGAGAAGCAAGCAATACATCGATGCACTAATTAAAGAAACGGAAAAAGTGTCCAGAAAAGGAGGTGAACAATTTTCTTTTTTATTTAAAACTACAGGGAGATTGTTCCAATACCAATTAGGAGATTGCTTTGCTTTTTAGCTATTGATCGCGGCCTAATATTGTTTTGCATATATGCTGCCCTGGTATCATATCTCTAGTTTTTTTCTCAAATTAGAAAGGCAAAATGTTTTTTTGAATTACTTTCTGTTCACAAACGACGAAATGGTACGATTGTTTGACCATTCGCCAGGAACGCTGATAGGTTGGGTTCCATTCCTGGGCCGGTCACACTGAAGGCTTGAAAAATACTGCTTGCGGCCTGTCCAGCCTAGTGCTCCACCTTGGAAACTGTGTGCAAGGAGACGGTGCGCCCACGGTGGGGTGAAAGCGCAAGCGAGTGGAGATGGGCTCGGCAGACCACCCGTGACATTCCAGAAAGGTGTACAAAAAGCGAATATGCGAGTATAGCGAAACTGAACCGAACTTTCTTTACACAAAACTGTTGAAGATTTTTATCTACACTGTACGTTGAAGAAATTGCAGCAAGAATTTCTCTAATGAATAAATAGATTTACAAAAATCTTGTACATGTCATGATTTTACTCAGCAACTTCAAATAATAACTAGAAACCTTTACAATAATTGCCCTGACATTTGCATTCATATTAGTCAAACGGATACTTTGCGATGCTGGCACTCTAACCTGTCAGAGCCTGCAATATTTAATTGGTATTGTTCATCCATATGATGCAGCTAAAACAAATGCGAAATGCGAAGTTACCACAAAGAAAACCTTATCAGAAAACATTACACAATGGAAATATGTTTGGCCGGGTGGCAAGTTCAATTCTGAAGAAGTGATACATTTATAATTTTTATTTTCATATTCGAAAATGTTGATACGGAAAGGTTTTCACTTAATATTTGAAAGAAAAGTATCAATTTATTATATTCAAAAATTTTTTTTATAATATTGACGGAAATTTAGGGAGTAGTCGCAACTGCTTTTCATTATTCATTGTTATTTTGACTAGGGTTTGCTTCACCCAAAGCAGTACGTTACCGTATATTGTACTAGTACATCTGCTTGCTAGAAATATCAGGGAAGATTGCCCTAACCACAGACGTCCTTAAAACAAAGAGCGAAGCTACGCTTTCAATAAACTTTTAGAGATTGAGAACAACTGAAAGTATTTTCTATGGTAGAACATGTCTCTAAAACTCTAACAACATTGATCTGAGGGTGTGTTATTTGCTGACTGCATTTCGTTTCTATTGCATTATCAGTTACTACGTCTTTTCAAGCAACGAGAACGGCCCCATTCCAACAAGATCGCCGTCTTTCGCAAGAGGCGTTTCTCGCTGAGTGCAGGTACCATGAAATCACAAGCGTCATCACATTCCAAGCTACGTTTCTTAATCAATAACACGGTTTTTGAAACGTGAAAATTTAGTTCTTTATTCCACAGTTGATAAATGCATTTATGCAAACGTTCGAAGCAACAGGGAATTTTTTTCATCGTCCAGTGTTTCTTTGCTTTCGCAGAAACTTTTTGCAATTCATAGCGGGAAAATTCCTTCTGCTTGCTCCAAGCAATATCAAGAGGGTTTTCAATATTATCTCTTTAACTGCTCTATTTATGGGATGCATGCAGAAAGAGGTGAGGTTTTGAAGGAAATTTTGTTCTTCGTAACAAGGAAGGCCTTGTCAGTTACATAACAAGTATTAAGTATCGAGACCATGGACAAAAATGTCGACGTTGAACTTAAAGTCATCCTCATATTAGTCAAGCATAACCCAGGAATATTGAAGTCGACAGTGAAAAAAAACGTTAGTATGATAAGCGCCTAGCATAAAACTAGCAAATAGTGGCGAAGCATCCTGCCAACTTGTGATAAATGTCAGGTAAACGTGGTAAAACTCTGAAAGCTGCATCAGTTTTCAGAGCGTGGATGAACAGATTGTTGACAAAAACATTGTGATTTTCCAATATTAAAGTTACTGTTGCAACCTCTCCGTTGGCGTTGCGTTGAATGTGCGATTCACCACGAACGGAATGTGCCCGAAGAACAACAATATATATATGTGGTGCGAACAAGCAAATAGAGTGATCTCGTCGGGTGATCTCTATTGTTGCTTGCTGCCACATTGCTAAGGTTTGCGCACATGCCGCTCGGGCTATCCGATCGCAACAAAATGGGGCTGTGACCAGGATGTGGAGGTCGTGCCGGGTTCAGCCTTCACACAAAGAACGTGCGATCGGTGCGGTTCGTTGTAAAAAGGAGGGGATGTTGTTGCCACCTCTCCGGTGGCGTTGCGTTGAATGTGTGCTTCATCACGAACGGGATGTGCCCGAAGAACAACAATATATATGTGGCGCGAACAAGCAATAATAGAATGATCTAATCGGGTGGTTTCTATTGTTGCTTGCTGCCACAGTGCGAAGCTTTGCGCACATGCCGCTCGGGATTTCCGATCGCAACACTACAATCACGTTTATTTATTGTGAGTAACATTTTTCAAATGTGAAGCTGCTATGCATTAGTCGTTGAACAACTATGAAATACTAGTTTTGAAGCTATTTTCACGTTGCTTTAAGATTTCTCGCTACTTTTCCATTGTCATCCTGAATACTGTTTTGTTGGTTTCCATTTTTAGTCATTAATTTTCTTGAACAAATCTCTTTTTCTTACTGTGTGGCAACAAACGGTTTTATGGATGCAGCGACATGTAAGTTACTGCGTAAATTCTTGCATTTCAACCATCGTGAAAATTTCCTTTGAAAGTTTCTTTGAAGCAGTGGCTCTCAACTTGTAGTGCGCGTACCACCGGTAGTACCACTCCCCAGTTGTGCTGTTGGTTCAACACATCCATCTGTCGAACAATTTTTTTGTACATCTCTTGGAGAGTAGCAACAACGCTAGCCTATGCTCTGTTTGATAAGATAGTGAAGAGCTTTTTGTTTCATGTTGTCAGTTACAGCTCCAATGAACTGATCCAGGCTGATAATTGGTCTTCTACCTCCTCTCAATTGTACTCCTTTGAACGAAATTGTTTTTACAAGTTGATTCAAAGTAAAATGCTCTCCCGTAGAAAAAATATGGCTTTCAATACTTTTGTGTATACAGTTAGCATTTGCAAGTTTTTGTCTTTTGGAAGCGTGCATGGTATTTCAGTTTCATAGTGTTTCTGACAAATTTTTTACTTCGCTCAAGACATCCGCCATCAACGCAAAAATTTTGACAAAACTGGTTGGCCANAATTTGCAAAGTAATCCTTGAAATCTGGCTTTTACCGTCTAGTTTTATCTTTTGAAGCGTTGTGAAGATTTTGGGNTGAGACCTGAAAAGAATGTCGACTGCTCTGAGACACGAAGTCACGAAGCGAACTGTAAACACCTCTCAGATTCTTTTGGCGATGATATAAAAATTATGGGCACAGTCACTAAGTTCTCGCATGCTCTTCAGTGACTGACTATATAAAAAATATAAACTTTCAAGAAAGTTTTTTTGTGCCACTGAAAAAAATCTAGTGCATTGCCAACAGGAAGTTCATGTCTGTGATTGAGGCAGTGCCGCAATACGATACCAGGGATTTCATCTTTGAGCAACTTTCCAACCCCTGATTTTGCCCGAGCATCACGCTGGCTTCATCACTGCAAAATCTAATGAAAACGATACTTCTAGCAGCAAATCATTGGTGAAACCGTTGTTTCGTTTGCAGTTCAGAGCTGTGTCCTTTAATGAGAAGCGGGCAGAGTTTCCGATTAAAACAAATCCAGCGGAAGGTTAACAGATTCTGCTTCTCTACCAACGCTAGCGTTTAGAAAACCAATTAAAGCTTAGTTGTCACCTAAGCCAGTAAATTCGTCTGTTTGAACATAACCTTGCTCTTGCACGCAAAATTATAGTTAAAAGTTTTTCTTCATCTGTGAGGACACAGGACCAATTATGACAACCACAACGGTTTTACTATGTAAGACACGTCCCCCGTCTGTGGAATTAGCTTGCTGAAGACCAATCAAACCTTCAAAGTCTGTGAAAGGTTTGTTACTTTTACCAAATATGCTGTTCTGAAAAACCAAGCAGTGGATTGAACTTTGCACACCGTTTTGTGTTAAATCGGTACATTCAGTTAAATGATGCTGAGAGGGGTAGCTTCATAAGGTACAAGAAACATTTGTACTCGCTACTACGACACCGTCAGAACCAGGCCGATTGTATGTTTCAGTTACCAGACTAAAGATCTGAATGATCTTTCCATGTGTTACGGACTGGATAAACAAGGTCATTCAAAAGAACTACCAACAAAATTATTACAAAATGTCTACGAATATTTTTAAAATGGTTCATATTATCGTAAACGTTGCAGTACAGTATTGCTTACAGCATTCTGAGCTTTAGTAAAATGATGCGTTGAATCCGAACACAAAGGACAGAATATATTTTAACACTTTTGCTGTAAAAGCATTGTGGGTTGATCTCCTTCAGTATCCCTCTTCCTCGTCTTTGTCATGGTCATGAAAACAGCAATCTTTCCTTCAGATAAAATTGTTTGAATTGAGAAAAGGCTGAGTAACGTAGCATCGTTTACTCCTGGTATAATGCGGTAGTGTCTGAAACATTTTGTTTGGCGTAATCAGAAATCAATTGTTGTTTATATAGTCGTCTATAAAAAAGCTTTTGAACATTTGAAATCCGGGAACGTTATTGGGAATATATTTCATAACGAAGGAATTTATNAAATATTTTCAAAATTCCAATCCATTACCAATTTCTGATATTTGGTGATACTTCAAAAGGATGCAAAAGAGTTATTTCTGANATTTTGCACTTGTTTGGGTAATGCATTATGGAACAATGTGTTTTTTCTTGTGGTTGCTTCATATTCACGAATGACGTAGTTGGTTTTGCAACATGATCCTTTATAAACTGTCGTTGTGACTAATGACTTCTATTGATTTGATTGTATATAGACGCATATTGGCTCCTGCAGCGTGATGGATCGTACGTGTTTCGGTGTTCGTACGTTGCCCTTCCTGCGCTCTGTACTGTGCTTTCGATAAGCGCGTTCATTCCGTAATTAGTGTACCTCGTGTAAGGCCTTGTAACTGAGTCCAAGGTGTTGTTTGTCTCGCCTGTTGCAGCGCGTTGCTTGTTTCGTTTGTTGCACTTGCAATGAACCTCGTTCGTTGTAGTGAAGATCTAGTCGATTAAAGCCAGAAAAGTCGAAACCGACTTGTTGCTAGTTCTCGTCATGTAGTATAAAAACGACCTTATGATATTTATAAACTCTTCGCAAATCGTTCACAAAAAAATTATTTATTTGTTTTGTCAACCCCATCAAGTTCTTTATACTGTCCTCAGGTTTCCAAACAACTTTACTTCCAAAAAGTTAAGAAGAGTTCTACAAAAGCAAAGAGCCCGTCAAGGTCATGCAGCTTAAGTTTGGAAAATGGTAGGCTGTAATGTTTTTCCTTCTAATTTGAAGTGGTTGAGTCAGCAGGAAAAAGCAGACATTCGTTATCACACAGATGTGTTGGTGACGAAGTGACTAAAACATTTTAAAAGTACTTTGCTTTCTTATTCAAATTACAGCAACATGGCAAGAACTCCCTGTCACGGTTAAAAGCGCACCTTCTGGAATTTATCAATGGAGGAGAAATTTAACAATTCAGTTGTAAAGCCCCAGCTTATGAATGCATCACATTCTTTTATCAATCGCGTGCTGCACATGAGGGTTTGAAATACTCTGTAACGTTGTTCACGTGGTGCACATGCGTCGTTTTTTGGTTTCGTTGCTGGGCTTTCACGCCTAAACTAGATTTTTTTTAATACTGCGTGAATTTAATTACTGTAAAACAGTTGTCTTTGGAGTGGAGATCGCCCTGGTTAGCTGTTTTTGTGGGAAGCTTGTCAATTTCACAACTTAATCCCGGAAAGCCATGTGCTCCTTTATAGGCCATTCGTTAATTTGCGCTCTTACGTTGCGTATTTTATGAACTGGATTATCTCACCCATTCTTGCATTTTTGTACAGGACATACTGGTTGTGACCGATTTGTGCTGAAAAAAACAAGCACCAGGAGAAGGATTTTTTAACTGTGGCATTACAAAGTTCTGGACATTTTTTGCAGAGTTTTTCACGGTGTACTGGGCTCGACGCATTGTTTGCTGGATAATTCTTACCGAACAATGGCCTTATCGAATGAGTTACATACTACAGGTCGTTCACGAAACGGATGAATTATCAAGAGCTGGCGACAGCTCCCAAAGCATAGCCACCGACGCGACCCTATATGATATTTACAGGTAGGAACGGAAAATGAACAAACTTGTCCGTGTTTTTTTATCTTTATCATATGCCAAGCGTGGTTAATTTCTGAACATTAGCATCAACCACAGTGCCGGATCAAGGTAGCGCGGGGCCCGTAGCATTTCAAGAGCGCGGGGCCCCAAGTTAAAAAAAACACCTCAACACATGCAAAACATAAAGTGTGTGAGCAAGGCATCCGTGCTACTAGTTTTAATCTCTACATGCTCTCTCCAATTTGCATCGTGAAATGACAGTCTTGAGTGTATCGTGCTGACCGCTAGTGTTGCCAGATGGTTGTGACTTAAATCTGCTAAATGTGCCGCAAAAAGCTGCTAGATTTTGATGAAAGTCTTGACACAAATTTTCAGCTAAAATCTGCTAAAAGCAGTAAAATTCTGTTAAAAAATCTGTTATTTTTAAGATAATTAAAAGAAACCTATAAAGTTATGCAATATATTAATTTTTTGTCTTGCACTCGCTCTCAATGAGCATGGACTGAAGATGCTGATCTTGACCACCACACTTTTCGGCCAACAATTTTCTTTCAATCAACCTTGTGAGCAACGTAACTGCAGCTTACCTCGTTTTTTTGTATGATACACAGTTCTTGACGATCTCTTTCAAATGGTTGCATGTTTTNATACAGTAGAAAAATGTTCAGCGATAAACAATCTGAGCATAGCTTCAGCCANGCCAGTAACCAGCTTNGGACAGCAGGCGGGGCGAAGAGTTTTCTGAGAGGNACCCNAATTTTTTAAATAATCTCCAATAGTTTTAAACTATTTCCAACACATTTTTCCAGGGGGGCGGGTCCCCCTCCTAGTTACGGTCCTGGCTTCAACCCTACAACTTTCTAAGTCTGGTCTTTGTAACTCAAAACTTTATGTTACATTAGGGGGCATGCAAAAAGTTCTTCAGTTTTATCTGAATGCTTTCGGTACCAGTTATGCCTTTCAAGCTCACAGTGTTTCACTATGATTGCATTATTGCAAACTTCGCAAGAGACTTCTTGAATCTGCATGATAAGCGGTAGGCACTGAGCCAATTTCTAAGTTCTGAATCTTGCAACCATACATGTCGAAACTTTTGACAGCTTTGGTTTACCAGGAAGTTTTTTACCAGACATTACTATAGGCTACTTACTGGTGTAACTGAAGCACTTGAAAATATCGTGTCGTGGGATAAAAACATATTCTGCCAATGTTGTGTTTTGACCTAACGCGCTCACTAAGCACAGAAGCAAATCATTTAAGCTTCTCCAAGCTATCTAATTACTTGTTATTATGGTACAAATATCTGCTTGAAGCAGCTTCGTTGCATCATAATAAAAATTCCAAATAACTGTAGGCAGCTGGTTGTACTTTTTCCTGGTGTTACTCAATCAAAAACGTCATAAAGAAGAGAAGTGCATTTTTTGATGAAGAAGGTGTAAAAGTTTTCATCTTGAAAAACTGTTGAAACAGGTTTTCGGTCAGGAATTTTTTACCTGATAAACGGTTAGTAAATCCTGCTAGAAAATCAGCTAACTGTTAGATTGGAAATTTTACAGCTAACAGGGAGGAAATCCTGCTAGATTTAGCAGTAAATCAGCTAAAATGACAACACTGCTGACCGCAATCTTATGCCTTTTGTTACGTAACTGTACAAAAAGAATCAAACAAGAATTTCTGTACACAGACAGCCTTCAATTGAAAACCTTTGCTTACTACTTACGTCAAATTTAGCAAAATACTGATTTCTTAGATTGAAAAATATCTTATATAAAATGTAATAAATGAGACTTACTGCCAGAAGACCGAGGGGCCCCCAAAAAGGCAGGGCCCGTAGCAATTGCTACATTTGCTACTATTGTTAATCCGGCACTGATCAACCATCGTTTTGCGATAGACAAGTAATTCCCAACCTTTTCAGTGTCGTGGACACATTTGACGATTTGGCAGAAAGCTGTGGACCCCCTTAACAAAACCAGTCAAAACCCTTTAAGAACATGTGGCTTAATCGATTAAAACCAGTTTTTAATACTAGAAGTACTTAGAATTACCGTTTAAGTTCTTTCAGTTGCTGGATTTTTATGCGCTCATTCCTATTAAAATTACGAACATTCCTATTAAAAACTGCATACGTTTCATGTTTATCAAGTTAGACGGGGCTAAATTACCTATTTGGCCTTGCTTTCTTGACGTGTAACAAAAAGATTTGCCAATTTGGTCTTGGGTAAATGTCGCAAAAGAAAAGGAGTATATTCCCATCTTGGTCCATGGATACCTGCAGAGCAATAAAAGGGGTATATGACCAATTTAGGCATGGGCACATCCAGAGACGGATTAAAGGGTAGGGNGGCCCGGGGAAATTTTCACTGGAGGACCCCTATGGCGTATTTCATAACGTCATCGTTTGTAAAANTTGTTTTCGCTGATTCGCAACGATCTCGTTTGTTTTTGCCGGTAATTGATTTTGTGCCTGCCGAATTTACTCGATTGTTAGCCGCCTTTGATTGTAAGCCGCACGAAATGGTGTTAGAAATTAATGTAAACTGCCCTTGATTGTAAACCGCATATCTAAGCCTCTGAGATGCATTCGCGACGTTCGCGTACTCGTGCGTTTCCCGTTAATTGGCAACCCCGGTATTAATGATGCTTACACCACTACAACTGCCTTATGTTCATCATAATCCCTCCTGTAACCATAGGCGTAGCCAGGGGGGCCAAAGGGGCCATGCCCCCCCCAAATGTTTGGAAAATATAGTCATTTTCTGCTTTGAGAGGCGTTTTTCTAAACGAAATAGTGTTATTCGCCTAATATCAAACATTTTGGCCGCCCAAAATTTTTGGGTTGGCTACGCCACTGCCTGTGACAGATGTGCATGTGATGCTGAAGAAAATCGAATGCAAAAGAAGAGTTTGGTCGACAAAACGTAGCCAAGGAAAGACAGAACGTCATCTAAACTATTCGATAAAGTACAGAAATACAAAATATAAGCCGCCCTTGATTGTGAGCCGCATGAAATGATGAAAAAAATTTATAAGCCGCGGCTTACAATCGAATAAATACGATACTCAGCTGCACATATAGTTAGCTTCGAGAAGAAAATTTATGATGTAAGCACTACAGTGTATCCTTACTATGAAAAAACATTTCCATAGGCTAGAGAGTGGCTCGGCAAGAAACAACATTCACCCGAACAACAAACAGAAACCAAAGATCACAAACAAAACACCGGAAAAATAACATGTCAATATGGCCAGCCAGCCTGAGTGTGAAAGGTGCTTCGAAACTTGTATCGTGAGTTTCACCTACATCAGTGCTCTTCAAAGTCTTTGTCATCATGGAACCCCTGATATACTTTCGCGTTTGTCATGGAACCCTCTTTAACAAAAATTTAAAAACACGAATTATTTGTAAGAAAATCAAATATTTCTTTATTAGACACTTCAACAAATAAACAGTTATTACAGAAGTTAAAAATCAAAAAATTTAATGACTCGGTTGTTCTTGCATTTCTAGAATGTATCTGCTACATTCAAAATTTCGCAAAAAGAACCCGTATCTCAAATATGTGTCGTCCCATTTTCAAACTTTGGCAGTTGAATTACATTTGGTCCGCCTTGGATTAGGCGCCTCTTTTACATTTGAACTACACTGCTCATTACCGTCCACACCTTCGCTGTTGTTATTATTTCGTTTCACATAAGAAAATATGCTATTTGCTATTTGTTTCATCTGGCTTGACTAAACAGTAAAAGGTTGGCTTTCACACTGTTTACTTCATTCCACAAAGGCTGAACAGCAGCTCTAGTCCGTAGTCACTCTCTACTACTCTGATCAGGGTTGCCAGACGTACGTTTTGTCAAGGGGCCAAATCTAGCTCCGAAAAGAGCCAAAAGAGAGCCAAATTCTAAGACAAGGCACCAAAAAAGGGCCAATCATTTTTTCCAAATTTATCAGCAGTTACAGCGTCATATGAACCCGTACTTAGCAATTTATGAAAGAGCAATGTTCTTCAATCACAATTGTAGCTCAACAGCAAAACAAGTACATGATAAAAGATCGTAACAGAACAACTTACTTTCCATGTGTAGCCATCAACTGAGATAAATTTACCATCCTCGATAAGTACCAAAGCGATCAACAACAATCTGAACAAAACCGACAAACATGTGCACCACCTATAAATAACAGTATAAGCTAGGTAACGTAACAGGTCTAACTGCTACCTCTGCAATTGCTGCAAGTAACACCCAGCCTGGGTATTCTGATGAACTTGCTTTCACATTAACTCAGAAAGTCTAACGAACCTAACAAAATTTTCTAATCGAAAACCTTCAATATTTAGGAATTTGGTGAAAATCTGCAATCAGTTAGTCAAACATGTGAAAAACTATGGCTTCTCGGGAAAGGAGCCGGGGTGGTCAGATCTAATTTTTGCAAGGGGCCAAATCTATCCTGGAAAAGGGCCAAAAATGAGCCAAAGGCCAAATGAAAATTTTGGAGCCAGGAAGGGTTATTTGGGACCAAATTTATGAGATTTGACCCCAAAAGGGTCAACCTGGCAACCCTGACTCCGATGTACAGCACTGCGAACTGTGCACCGGCAACATCGTATAACTATGATGCAACAACAACGTCCTTCTTAGTTGCACAACAATGAACAACAAATGACGCACCAACTATCGATATTTCTTGTCTGCCACCTGCACTCAACCTCCTGTACAACTAACTGGCCTACTTGGAGTCTGAATGCAGCACGGTGATCTAAAAAATTTCATAATGACGCTTCAACATACTGAATCAAGAAATTATTTTCCCTAAAAACGAGGACCCCTCACATAACCCAACTCACGGAACCCCACTACATGTTTTGCGGAACCCTGCAGTTCAGCGGAACCCCTGTTGAAAAGCACTGGCCTACATTTTAAGGTGCCGTGGTTAACACCACTGTTTTAACGTTGCTTCTTAAAAGCTTCGCTGAAAAAAAAGGCTTCAGTCGCGGCGTTTTAGCTAACACTGGCAGATTCTTGCGCTTTTTCCCCTTGGAAACTTTGCCGTTTTAGCTGCTGATGGCATTAACAGATTTCGGCATCGCGCAACCTAAACACTGTAATCTCGTTTTCTGTTCTTTCGTTCTATAAATCGACTGATCAAAAACCTTTTCTGACGGACCACGCAATGACATGTGGTGTAAATGGCTTCACTGGCTTCATATGTTTATAATGTAACGCAAGAATAGTAGCCATCGGAGGAAAAGTGCATTTCCACCATATGTTACCCTTTATGACGAAACAAAGGTCACAGTTCGGCTGCGGTTATCTCCAGACCGTACAAAAAATTACAGAATCATTGATATGAAGCAGCAACCACAGCAGAACTAGCTTTGCTGCTAAGCACGCAAATAGTATCGTTTTCGCGACACTTGTGCAGTAGGCGTGATGAACGAGTAGATAAATCCATGCCAAATGAACGTTTATT
>JGI24159J19872_10003379_pt1 | contig 19845 bp, 16 predicted proteins | sample Ectturendosymbi4_FD_19872 | JGI IMG/M metagenome (IMG submission 19872) | reverse complement strand
GTGTGGTTAGAATATTTTTAGCAATATAAAAAAATTAAAAAATAGTAATAAAAAAGTAAAAAAGTTACAAAAACTAATTAATGAGGTACAAAAGAAAAAAAAACAAAACAGAAAAAAAACACAAGATGTACTTATATGCCGAAAAGCATAGAATGTGCACACAGAAAATATGAAACAGTAAACATACACAAAAAATAAGCAGAGTTACAGAATACTAGGATACACAGTATTTTGTTCTGGACAAGGGAAATGTTGCTAAAATTCATAATTGGGAATTTTTTTCATGTAGGAGGTATTTCTTAAGTTTCCATTTGAAGGTAAAAGTGGTTGAAAATTTAATATCGCCTGGTATTGAAGGCCATACTTTTGGCTCACACAACTTACCTGAACACAAATTTATGATTTCAATAGGAATGTCTGTACTTCTCACCTACTTTAAATGCTGCTTTAGTGTGTAAAAGTTAGCTGGTCGCTAACGCGTACAACATCCAACGAAGCCTGCATTTCTTCACCTGATTGTGATCGGACCAAATAAACAAGAAACGCACGTAGAATAATTCCGTCTTTTATTTCTATGACCATATTAACACAGTAACAGTCTTTTTCAGTGGCGTGGCAGGGTAATTTGGCGTTTAAAGGTGATTTATCATATGCGCATTGTGCAAAATCAAACTTCATTTCAGGAGCATTTAATGTTCTCCCAAAAATCAAATACATTTATTTGTTGTTTTAATTCTTATCGTATAACACATTTTCCATGCAAATCCAGAACAAATTAACTTTATTTTGCGTAAATTGAATAAATTTAACCAGTTCACTCTCAGTTAAAATCTTTTTACAGTAGGCTATTCGCTTCAGCGAGAGCTTCTCCATTCCATGAAGAATTGGTCTTTCTCGTTGTATCCCTTGGATTTAAGGTTGTCCAGTACCTGCTGTTTTGACATGCTGAAAGAACAGCAAAGTTTGCTTTTAGTTGTTTGTTTATTTTTATTCATCGTTTGACGGCAATGGCTGATACGGCTTGCAGTTAGCACAGCGAACAGAATGCCCTTCAGGTCACTTATCAACCATCACTGCACGACCTTCATGATTTACTGCAATCAGTGCAGAAACGTCGCCAGAACTGCTTGAGATTCTAAAAATTTGATAAAACTCTACTGATTTATAGTGTTCCAAATTTCAATTTGGGGGGTCTTATACTTTTGTTTGAAGGGGCTGAGCCCACCAAGCCCCCCGTGGCGACGAGACTGAATCAGTGTATTCGGTTTCCATGAAAAACAATGATTCCTCGCCACGAAACAGGATCTTCGAATGATGTAAAAAGTTAGACTTTCTATCCTTCGGTGTAAGAAGTCTGAAAAGTTGGTCAATAGTCACCCCCCTACGTATTCTAATTCAAATAACCTGCTTCAAGATCGCAATTCTGGATTTAGCTGACATAATTCCATAACTTCCAACCTAATGGATATTATTCACAAACTTCTTGTCGCTGAAGACAGTGGCTGTTTGTAACGGGTTGTAGGACTGTACAGTCACGAACAATCCCACCTCCAAAGATAAGATGATGGACCGGATTCGTCGTTTCGACGTCCATCGAAGAGAGTAACGGGTTGTTTTTCGATATCGCCTAGCTCTTAAATTGCACTAACTTGGTGCCACTGGCTTTCTTTTCAACTTCATGCAGGCATACTTTACAGTTAGGTCCTTGGAGAGGCTATGGTTATAAATTACAACCTATTAAATAATAATGTAACGTGCATCGAGCTTCCATGCTTGGTTTCACTATTACTCTTTTTGTTTGTGTCAACAAGATCAAATACTCTGCTGTATCTCCTTAATTGCGGGCGATACTACAGCTTACTCGCATATTCCAGGTATCCCAGTCTCTTCACTTATTCACTTTTTCATGAAGGTTCCAAGCTTTGGAATTCACCGACCACTGCGTTTCGCTTACGTTCTCCATTTCTGGTCTGAAGTTGTTCCTTAGCCAGCCATGTAACGTGCTTCCATTTGAATAGTTGTTATTCTCACTCTACTGAAATCTTGTGTAGGTTATGTTTAGGCCAGGGTATTCGGCTTGACAAATCAGATGTGAAATTTTTATAAACTTCACAAGAAAATTAAAAGTAGGCTTACAGTGAATCTATTTCTACTGCATTTTTAGGGGCAATAGCGTGCTTTATGCTGTCAGTTGTGTACCAGGATGTGGTAATGATCAGCCAAGCACAAGTTGTGCGTTGTTACGTCTTGATTATTTTAACGTACTGACCAAATATTGACCTTATTGCATTTATTTCAACACAAAGGCATGCTTGTGTTCAGAACTTAAGGAGTTGAGCACACTGAGTAGTTTTAGACTAAGTTGAAAGCACTGGTTCAAAATTACTTTGGACTTTGATTCAGGAAACGTTGGATCTACAAACTATACACAATTGAAATTTAAGAAGGCCACACGTCTGATATACCCAGGGATGAATTTGCGGAATTATTAAACGACTAAACTTTGCAACTGAAATTTTCAAAACACAGTTTATGTCATTTTTGGATAAGAACAAGAAATGAATGCCCAGTCATTTCTGATCTAGCCATTCACCAACTCTTAACCTTTTGCACAAGATATTTGTGTGAAACGGCATTCTGAAAATTGATAATCATCAAGTCCGAAAACCGATCCTTTTTCAAAAATGTTGAGAATGATACAAGACAAACAATCTACGAATGGATGATCTGTGTAAAAATGAAGTGCATCCATCCCATTAGTTGTGCTTGATAACTTCTAAAAGCTAAATTGCTTCCTTGTTAATTTTTTTCACCATTCTGTTTTACTGTATAGTTATTTTCGTGGATTGTGTGCATTTGTAGGATTCTGCCATGGGCAAAAACACCTCTTGATATTTGTAATGGGACGTTTACACGTATCATTAGCATCTAGGCTACCCACGAAGAGGATCGCATAGAAAAACCGTTTTCAAATGGGGCCGCAAAAGAAAAGTTTGAGAAACCCTGGTTTAGGCCACAGTAAATTCAACGTCGATGACTGCTACAATAGAACATGCTAGTGTGGTGCTGTTAAAGGCTTACACCATATATACTTCGAAACTCCAACTTACATCCCACGTCAACTCCCATTGTCGCGGTTACAACAGATTCATGTAGATAAAGGTAACTCGTGTTGTGAAAACTTCAAGTTTTCTAAGACTTAAAGCCCTAATTCGTGCCACTTTCTGGTTTGTGACCACACAATTATGGCCACTCAGCCAATACACGAGACGTTTGTTTGTTTGCTTCGACGAAATTTGGCATATTGTGACTAATAACGCAGTTCTGGCGACAATCACTGCATTTACAAAATTGTGTATTCACTTGGCAGAAAATTTCCTCCAGCAGCAACTGACTCGATACGTCAACAGTATGTCGTGTGTAATGCTTTCGGCCGAAGGCTGCGCTTGTTATTTATTTGTAGCAATTGACAATTCTTAAATGTATGCTGGATAGACGTGAAGATACTGCTAGATATCTGTAACGAATTCCCTTCTCACAGCTGCAACTATCAACATCAAAACAGAAGCAAAGTTTCAACACAGTTCTCGTAAAATTTTTCAACACAATTTCAAAAATTTTCAAGTTTACTTGGTTTAAGCAATCAAGTACAACTAAAATAAGTGCAGGAACGTGAAATTTGGACAACACACATGTCAAGGTGCTCATAATCATTTCTTCAAATATTTCCCGCTCACATCCAGGACAGGAACAGTATTAGCATTTCTATTTCAAAGAAATGCGGCTTTCGTATCTTTCAATTTTCTCGTCCCACATTAATTCCCATTTATGTCAGTTATATAATAATGATGTCAAAGGTTAATCTTCGCTACGCCAGCCTACAGTGCCGTATTCCACTGCGTCATTTAACATTACGATATTCCCAGAGTTTGATATATACTCCATTTTATAAAAGTACTTTTTAAACGCAGAGCCTTTGAGGATCATAGAAAGCACTGCTATGGCTTATACTCAAGTTAGCGGTTGAAATGATATTACTGCAGTGCAGAAACAAAATTTTAGCTTTATTTTGTAGCGGACTAAGGATGAGAGGTTTTAGGGCCTTGCTGTCGGTGTAGAGACACATCTTAGAACGAAGCAAAACAAAATGTAGGATAATATTTGATGAATTCTAACAGTCCAAACACATAAATTGGAAGAAGCTGAAAAGAGATCCACATCACACATTTGACCGACTGTTTTTGACACATGCGTTTTATTTCAGTAACCGGGCATCGGGGAAACTAAAAACAAAAGAAGGTATGGGAATGCTAAGAAAAGCCTGACATTGGCGTAATTTAAGATTTTCCAGCGACTACCACTTGCAAAGCTTAAAGTTGGGAACCAAACAAGTTGGAAGCACCTCCAGGTAGCACTGTGTTCCTCACGATTGTGGCAGGCAGGTTGCAACAAGCCTCAGGCCAAGACTGCTTGCTCAGCGGAGGGCAAAGTTCACAAACAGAACAAACAATGACGTACGTATCAGGGGAAAAAGCAACAGGGGAGTGAAGAGTAAGACACACACATGGCTACTTTTATAAATCTGAAGAATTAGAATAATAATTCAAGCATATTGCAAAAAATTTGCAGTGACAGTAAAATTTTGTACGTTAAACGAACACTGTCATACGTCAACAAACCCACATCAACCTATCACGGATCCGTAACAATCTTTCCACTGAAACATCACTTAACAGGTAAAAGATCTACACACGTGGCATCAAACCGGTTTCACAAACAAGTAGGCACTTCACACACTTGACCTTACTCCAGTTCAAGCAATGATATTGTTGTATTCAGGATGCAAGAGCACAGAAGGTGAGTTTACAACCTCAAAGCTTTGTCGCTTTGATGGAAAATGATGAAATGAATTTTACGAAATGCACGCGTGGCAAATATCCTGAAGCTGCTCACCGATTATGACTGTTCAAAACAGGTTATTCCCGCCTTACATATTATGAAAAAAGTTGTTAACATCATAATTCGGTACCAGAAACACCCTGGACTTAGTCAATATCCAGTCTGTATTGAGATCAACAGACAAGGCTTCAACCGACCACAGATCTCATATCGGTTTTGTTGGGCTGCAGTCAAAGCCAGAGTCAATAATGAAGTCAGGCAGAGCGAAAAAATACGAGAGGTCGTATTCCATTAAACTTTAGTTTGCAAGGCTTTTAAACAAGCAAGATCAGAAACAACTGTGGCTAACTGTACTACATTCCTGTAACAGTAACACTAACTCTAGAAAATAAAGGCACCCCAGGAATAGAACAATGGAAAAAAGGAAATAAATTGCAATTGAACATAACTATATACGACTGAGAAAAGAATAAATCTCAAACTAGCATGTTCAACACAGTATGTTGTTATGCGCCTTATCTAAAGGGATTTTCGGATAAAAAACATGCTTTTCAATTATTCGCAAGTATCAGTTGGGTTGTAGAAATTCAAAATAAAACAATATCAACACCAGTAAACAAACATTCATAGGTCTTCTCTGGCTGCTGGTGGTCTACGGCCATTATTTGATGGGACTCCTTCTGATCCCTTAATGAATTCCAAAACATCTTTGTAAACGCTGACTGAAGCTGACCTCCCCCACAAAAAGTCCAAATGATCCCATCCAACCAACTGCAAAGATTAAGCAACCAAAGTGCGGGTGACTTTTTGAGATACGTTCAACAAGAATTTGTAACGTTTGCACGTAATACATATGAGCACACACACACGCACTCGGGTGCATACAAACAGAGCAAACGCACGAATTTTACTTTGCAACTGCAAACACTTTGTTCTTGTTGCCTGAACACAAACCAGGCATCATTTGCAGAGCAGCAGGATATCCTAACTTGAGTCAAAGCAGTGAAGGAAACTTGGGAATGAAATCACTGAACGCAGACGTTTTACTACGTAGCAACATTTCTGTCAAACGAGGCTTTACTTTACTTCAGGTGAACAAATACATTTGGAACCAAGACTGTCATGGCCAAGCTGCCAACACTAATGTCATGGCCAAGCTGCCAACACTAATGTCATGGCCAAGCTGCCAATACTAATGTCATGGCCAAGCTGCCAATACTAATGTCATGGCCAAGCGGCCAATACTAATGTTATGGCCAAGCTGCCAATACTAATGTCATGGCCAAGCTGCCAATACTAATGTCATGGCCAAGCTGCCAATAATAATGTCATGGCCGAGCTGCCAATACTAATGTCATGGCCAAGCTGCCAATACTAATGTCATGGCCAAGCTGGCAATACTAATGTCATGGCCAAGCTGCCAACACTAATGTCATGGCCAAGCTGCCAATACTAATGTCATGGCCAAGCTGGCAATACTAATGTCATGGCCAAGCTGCCAATACTGATGTCATGGCCAAGCTGCCAATACTAATGTCATGGCCAAGCTGCCAATACTAATGTCATGGCCAAGCTGCCAATACTAAAGAAATGTTTGTCGAAAATCTCTAGAACGGAATAAACTGTTCATAGGGTAGTTATTAAACAAACAAACATTTTGAATTTTAAACTAATTGAAAAATTATCAAATATATTTTTATCTAATTGCAAAGAATCAAGTGTTATTTTCCTGTAATTATTAAAATCAACATTATTCAAATAATATTAAAGCACGATTTCGAACTTCTTTTTTATTTTAGATTATCGTATATATTTGATTTTAGATTATCGTATTTATTCAACTATAAGTCTCCAAATTGTGAACTACATCTCCATCCCAAAGTCGGGGTGCGACTTATACATAAATATGTTTACAGCAAACTTAATTGTCCTTTTCTTAAAAATGCGTCTAATTTGAAACTTCAGGTTATGTTAAAAGCTGTGGCTGAAGTGTGGCACGTGCGGAGGCCGTGCGGGGGGGGGATACCTGCAATAGTGCGCTTTGGTTTGCAGACAAGTTCTGGTAGTCGTGATGGTGTTTGCAAAATAGCACAGTGGAAAAAAATGTCTGGAAACATTTTCTGGTGAACTGCGACAACGATGCGCAGCCACATTTAACCCGAATAACTGCAGCGCGTTGTCGCTGGTTTGTCATTTGGAGGTGCGGGGATCAAACTTAAACCAAGGAATGACAACATTGAGAGTCAGAATAGAGCAAGAAAATGACAACTCAAGCTTGCTTTCAGAAGACAGACCTGCTGAATTAATCCTTGCTAGGCTTGTTACACTCGATTCGCTGCCTTTTCACAAACTTAAGAAAAGCCGTGATATTCAAAATCTATCCAGGGGNCAAGGTTTCGATACAAGNCATGAGACAATGCTTGTGTCCTATGCTGAGAAAATCAAACGTTAGAAGAAAGACGTTTTAGAAAGATGGCACAAACTGGTCAACGATTTACTCTTTCTCTTGATGGTTGGATTTCAACAAAGGATAAAAGGTGTATGTGCGTGAATTTGCATCTGAATGAGTCAAAAAGTAATTTCTCTGGAAATGAAATCAATCAATGGGTCGATGAAGGTTGAGCATGATGATGATTGAAGAAAAGCTAAAGAACACATCGTTGGAATGGTGGCTGATGGAGCTGCTGCTATGGAGGAAACTGGTCGTTTGTCACANGTATTTCGCCNAATCTGCCATTGGCGTGGGTTTCGTTTGTCTGTGGTTGATGTCTTGTACAAGAAGAANAACATAGGTATGAAGATGAGTCAGTTGATAATGAGGCTATCCATGAAGACACAGGTTAGGAAGAATGGGATGATGGCAACAACACTCAACAAACACGCAAAGAATCAATGGACGTCAGTGAAGATCATGGTTTTGAACTGAGTGAGCAGGTCGGGAAAGTCATTACTAAAATTCGTCGTACAGTCAAGAATGATGTGCAGAAGAACTATTGAGCACAATTTGACAAGGAACTCAACCTCATCATGGACACCAGGACTCGATCGAAATAATTGTTGAAAACGTCCAAATTCTTGGAAATTCGTACAGATGTTGAAAAAAACCTGAAGGATTTGGACCATTGCTCAAAATGCTTAGATGAAACTGAAGCTACTTTGACCAAGTTTTGAAAGAAACTCTCGAAATCATTGAAGTAGGGCAATAGCTTTCTCTCTCGTTGTGATGTCACAATACTTGAGTGTCTTCGGTTTGTGTGCACGTGCTTGAAGCACGGTGTTCACAANCTCCTGTTACTGGCCGTGGATTTATTGTATTCCTGCTCAGAAGTTTNNGTCCGTGTCGACGGAGTTGCATCACAACTGCTCATCGACTCCGGCACGGGTGTGTGCTGTCACCAATCCTCTTCATTGTCTATAACAGGATAGACCAGTGGTCCCCGAACTTTTTGGATGCTGGGCCAAATTCACAATCTTGTCATCATCCGTGGACCGGGCTATTTTGTGCATTGAAAACAAAACAAAATAGTACAACTCAGCAATGCTCGGGCACGTTAATTTTTCTGTAAATAGGGATAAGCTCATAACGGGTGTGATCTGTATGCTAATGTAGTATACATAAAGAAAAAATTTAGCACACCTCGTATGTACGATTTCAACGCATATTCTCCCTTTCGGTTTGTGAACATTCTCTCATAATCCATTCAATCCGGAGATTAATTTGACAGTGGTAATTGCTTTATTTTTACATCAGCGCTCTTCACAAATTTTGACGTGGTACCTTCTACGATTTAAGAACCTTGTGTATAGGCTACCTACCCAATCACTATGACTGGACAGGGTATTGGATACCGGTCCCCAACAAACCCGCTTGCAATTGACACCCATTAATCCTGTTAAACTATTTACAGTACAAACCGCTAGGTGACCCCTTACACTTCAAACTCCAAATGCCACAATTTGCACGTTTCGCAGCACTTATGCAAGCTAATGTGCAGTCTACAGTAGTCTAGGCGCCAAGTACATGTAAGTTGTTGGAATCAGCGTTGCCAGCTCCTGATGGACCAAAAATTCCACATCGCTCATCAAGAGTAACCAAGCCTACAATTATTGCATACAAATAAATAAGTGTAAAAATCTCCAAAAGTACCATCTCCTTACAGAAAATGCTGAATAAAAATACCTACAGTATGTTTGAAACAATAAAATACATGCTGTGCAAATACAAACATGTACCATGTCATAGTTTTTAATTACTTTGAATGTGGTACACAAGCGTTTTTGTATGAGAGATATGTAACAATTCTCACAGAGAACCCACAGAAGTAATACCAGGCTTTCCAGTTCACATCAACCCAATTACGCCAAATCTCTAAGGAAAATGGGCCATATAGCAATGGTGGGCAAACTGCGGCTTGCCGACATATTTTGTGTGGCTCTTCTAGGATGAATAGCAATATCTCAAATTGAGAGAGCAGGGATTTTTTTAAGGAAAATGTTAGGTACCCGGTATGGATCTGCAGGGACCCGATTTCTCTGATTCTAAGGACCCGAATCGGGTCCCTAAAACGCCTTAAAAAACCCTGTGATAGAGAGTTGTCGCCTCATATTTAATGGCTGTTTCATTCATCAATGGGTTTACACGAGGTCGTAAGGTTAGTTACCAGGGAATGTACGTGATTTGATAACAAAGACAGTGAGCCTAAGTTCAACTTGTCTACTTAAGTTTCCACTACATTTTTTCTGCCCACACCGCCAAAAACATGTCAACTTCTGACGTAGACGCCAAACAGCATTTTCTCATGCCAAGCCACTTTAAACAAGGCCAAATTTGTTGAACTTGGCATTAACAATGCCAACCTGGTGAACCTGATCAAGGAGCTGCTGCGCAGTAACTTCCAACGGAAAAAGCAGTTATGGTGTAACAATTGTGTGCTTGTGCTTACTTGTCTGTGCTGTTCGAGAAGTATAACATTGCATACGAATGGCCCTAGGGTCCAAGTAGATCATTTTTGTTTCACACATTGCAAGTAAACTCCAAAACTTTTCTAGTTGATATTTTGGTAAAAAAGAAAATCTTGGTTTGTTTTGGTTTCTAAAGCCTAACGGGATGAAATTCTCAATTACAGCAAATGCTTATTGTGTAATTACATCTTACATTGAATTAATTACACGAAATGGTAAAAATACTAAGCATTTCTAGGAAAGCTCGCAGGCCGGATCGGAACCCTTCGCGGGCCGGACTTTGGGGACCTCTGGGATAGACAGTCACAGCAGAGTCGACGAGGGTGTCACTGCTCGGAGCTGCAAGAACAATCGTTTGCGTTTCGAGGACGATTTGGTGCTGCTTGCATCCTCGGAACAGTGTCTTCAATATGCATTGATGGGTTTTCTGTTGTGCGCGACCAAGCCGGAATGAAAACAAGCACTGAAAAACGAGCTATTGTGTCCCTCCTGAATCCCAAGTCAGTGTAAGCTGCATGTGAACGGAAATACATTGCAGGAGGTGGAGAAGTTCAATTATCTTGGGTGATATTCACGAGTGGCGGAAGGTGGAACAAAGAGATTGATACACGGATTGATGAAGCAAACGCAGTTCTGTGTGAACGTTATTGCTCTGTGGTCACAAAACGGGAACTTTCAAACACAGTAAAGCTGTCAGGTTTTAAATGGGTCTTTGTTCAGATCCTCCCCTATGGTCATGATTCTTAGATAATGACTGAAATAAAATCATCCCAAGTGCAAACGGCAGAGATGAGGTTTTTGCGAAGAGTTTATGACGTGACACTTGGCGACAGAGTGCGCAGTTGTGAAACGTGTAAAACCTTGAATGTCGAGTCACTTCTCCGCAAAGAGACATCCCAGCTGTGTTGGTTTGGACGACATATGACCAGAATGTCCCACGAAAGATTGACCAAGCAAGTCCTGCTGACTAAACCCACGGGAAAGCGGCCCAGAGGTCGTCCAAGGGCCAGGTGGAGTGACTACATCTGGGGTGTGAAGAGCAGGTGAGTAATATTGCTTGATGTCTAGAAAAACTGCTCTTGTAAAATTAACAAGGCTAAATTGGGCAAGCAGACAAGTTCGAGTTTAACTGACGCAGTGACGTACCTACCTACATCAACCATATATTTCAAAACTAATGCTCATCTAGACGAAACGTACCTCGCGATAATGAACAAGAGTCCTTAGTTTCTTGGCAAGCATCTTGCTATCCACTGGGTCGGCGAGTTGATCTTCACTACCAACGAACATGGCAACAGGAACCCGAATGTTGCTCACGTCATATTCAGGAGGCTCCGGCTCGCCATATGCGGCCATGTTTTTCTTATCTGATAATGTTCGTAACAAAAAACAGTTGTTCACACAAGATTCACAGCCGATGCACTGAACCAAACAACAGCAAGCACACAGCTCGTTTGCTGAATCTGCATTCCACAAAACTTTGCAACAGTGACGCTCGGGATCGGCCGCTTTCATCAAATAAATCTTTGTATCAACCCCGTGAAGAATGTTAGCGAAGCTTCGTTAAATATTTCGAAGCATCGTCAGCCTCGTTTGTGGCAAATTATACAGTGATGACACTTCAACAACTTTGAAAGGTCTCTCTTAATCTGTTGAGTTGTGGTAATACAGTAGTTAGACGAGTGCTTACCAGAGCGATAATTCCATTTTTGCATTTTTCCTGTCTCAACAAGCTGCGACATGTGAATAAGGTTGTGCATAGACGTCCCTGCAGGTGTATGGGAAAAATACACTGGCAGTTTATCTTCGTAGTAGTGGTCCGGGTGGACTCCGCACAAGAACATCATCAGGTTGTTTCCATGGTAAGCAACTTGCTTTCCGAACGTTTCGTTTGGAGATGTGTGGATTCTAAATACGGTGGAAAAATTTATAACTTTGCAGCACCAATGTTAGCCTAGCAAAAACAAAACAAAAATACTTTCAAACAAACGTATGTGAGGAAATCAGAGGAGTTTGATGCTTCTAAAACTCTAAACAAGCCGAGCACACCGCTGGAACTACTGAAAATCATTTTACAGCCATGTGCTAAATCAAAATGCAGGGATTTCTCCTTTCAGAGCTGCAAGAAGCAGTAAAATCTTACAATATAACCGTGTGGAAATAAAAGCATACAGCAATATATCTATTATTTTCTATATTTATATAAAAACTCACTTGTGGAGTTTGGCAGAAATCATGCGGGACAAGGGAGACTTGGGGAGAATTTCAGCCCCCCCAAATGTGTCCAGGCCAAGTCTGACGATGGGGCTCAAAAATGTAAGGGATTTGACTGGGCTAGTGATGTTTCCCAAAGTGGCGACCGGCCCAAGCGCAAACACCATTCGAACTTTCTTGCTGAAAGCAGGATCTTCGGACAGCTTCGCAAACGCGATCAGCGTGCCTTGAGAATGTCCAACATAATAAAGATATTCCTGTCCAGCAACCTTCAGTGCCGCCTCAACCATCGCAGGTAGGTCATACTCAGCCATGTCCTGCCACGTGAATCTCCAAAACTTCTCATCTGCCGTGGTGAGGGTGGTGTGCATCCTGGAATAGGTGCTTCCCCGGACGTTCCCGATCCACACGTCACATCCGGCGTCTGATAGGATGTACGGCAAACTGCGCTCGGGACCGTTGGCCACCCAGCATGACGAATCAGCAAGAATCCCGTGTTGGAAGAACACCACAGGTCTATTTTGAGCACGTCGAGTTCCAAAGTGGTTTGAGGCTTTCGTTGGAGAGAAGGGAATGCGGTGAAGCTCGACTATATAACCGTCAGCAGTGGTTGCTGTGTGGACTTCACAGGGATAGCCGGCGTAGCGAATCATTTCTGGCTAAAACATATGCAAAGTTACATTCGCTAAATTGAACACGAAACACAGTTTGAGTTTCAACCAATGCGTTAAAATGCTCACAGTAGTCATAAAGCACTCTGCAGGAAGATGAGCTTCATCTCCCAAGTCATCTTGTGTTTCTGAAATATCAAACAATTTAAACTTGAAAATCGCATACAAAGACAAATTTAAAAATTAAATGCGCATGTGCTCTTAATGGTAAGGCCGCCACCGATCCCGTGAAGTTTCAAGTGCGTTTGTTTCTGTGATGCCTGACCTTTAATGAATTTGTAAACGAGTTTCTAATTGTAGTTTGTCAGTTGAACCATTCGCTAAACACGATGATCGTCTTTGTGTGGCGCTGCAACCTTGGTCGTGCGTAACAAATTACCAATGAAGACACTGCCCCCGAGCGATTTACCCAACCGTGGTCCAAACGAAGCTGTTGCTTAGATGGTAACTTTGGATGTTATTGTCAACATGTTTAACTGTAATAAAACAACGTCAATTAATCAAACCCAAGGTTCGTCAGGGCCATGTAAGCACTATGCACTTTGTGGTTGCCATGGAAAAATAAAAAATGAATGGTGTTGCTGTTTCACAAATACTGACAAAAATAAAATTTTTCCACTGAATCAAACCTTGACATGTTAAAACCATGGTATTTATGCAGCGACTTGTGTGACATGCCATGAACAGTATGTTGCACAATAACAACCAACTTTTCGAAGAGATGGTCAGCGCACGGGGGTATTTGGAGTAAACCAGATAAGACGACAACGACCAAATATGGTCGTATTGCGGCATTATTCAATGTTCATAATCCCATGACATCATAAATAAACTACCTATCTACGAACCTTACACAGTTACTTTCATGAAACAACCCAGTTTTGACTTTCTGGGTACCCGTGAAGATAAATGGCATGACAGACGTAACGCACAAATTACTGTAATATTCAAACCATGATTCTCCTTCGTGTAAAATAATTTTTGTACCCTTTTGCGTGTTCAACAATGTTTCCATTCCATTGTGCCCACTTATTTCTCCCCTCTTTTGCCACTAACGTAGGTTAGTTACTGTTACTGATGTTGATGCGTCACATCACAACGTTAAGCACTCCTTCGAGTACATTTGTCAACCATGCGATTACCATTTTGCTCACGCATCCGACCAATCCTACCAAGGCTTTGTGAGGAGTCATCGCATCGTGATTCCGTCGATGTGGGTTTGTTGCACCGTAATTGGCGTCACACAGATTTTTAGTTTTAGCGAAAACGTTATTTGAGAACGGCGTATCTACCTTCGCCTTTTTGCTTGTGAGCACCTTTCAAGTGCCAGTGCCGCAGCACCAACATTAGCAGTTGCTTTTTTGTTACAATGACCAATCGTTGCAGATACCAGCTTGTTTACGTCAAGCAACCAGATAAACGAGGGCAGGCTTGCCAACCTTCACCAAAAAAAGCCAGACCTAGTCCCCAGAAAGCCAGATAGCAGTCATAAAGCATATACAGAAAAAGTATGCAAATACAAACACAAAAAATAGATATTAAAACTCGTCAGGAACATCGATGTAATACAATTCCAATCTTCAGAAGCATTTTCTTTCTCCATGATTACACTGACATACATCTGTTTCTTATCAAATACATCAAACGTGTTTAGGGCAACAGAAAAATTTTTACTGTTTTTAGTTTTTACTGTCTTTGCTTTAGCCCTTCAATATTTCACCCGTAAGTATAGCTTACGGATTTTAGAACTGTGAATTTTAGAACTGGGGATGCATAAATGAAGTTAAATCGATTTCCTAATAAAAAAAATTGTCTGATAGATTCGACTACATCACCTTTGTGGAGACTAGATACTTGAAGATCGTTAAAGGCCCTTTGCCTTAAACTTTAAAGAGACAAAGGTTCGACAATTGATTAATGGACACGTGGTACTATGATGCCCTGAACAGAAACAATTTGTATCGATTTTTTATACGATGCGCATCTTCACCCAACTTTTTTATTCGATCGCTTCAAATGTCTGATGCCTTTTACAAATCTTCATTTTTTCTCAATTATTTAACACTCATGTATGACGGTGACCAACTGAAGTTGTTGCTGGTGCATTGTTTCGTGCACGCGTCGTATCAGTATTGCCTCTGCGTAGCAACCAAAACCTTCCGTGTGTTTCGTGGCTCGTGGCGCCTCAAGATTTCTGTATTTTCTTGCGATTCCTCTATCCCCTCCAACATGTGGATAACGTGTGCAAGCCAAGCATATGGAAAGTGAATATATATAATAAGTAAAACACCAACCGTCTGATCCTGCTCTAAATTCAGTAAAAACGATTGGCTGCTAGTCTCATGCTAAAGGTCTTGCAAAACATTTGAAACCTTGATCAAAACAATATGAGACCGGTTTACACTAGGGTCGAGGAAGGCTGAGTCAAGCTGAGCGCAGTACTGTCCACACTTGCAAAACGTTGTACGTTTGGTTGCGTCGGGTGCTGTGCGAGCGAAGTTCGACGTGCTGCCCTCGTCGAGGGTTGCCAAGTTGGATTTTGAAATTCTGACTTTTTTAACGCACTTGGCAGACAAAATCTGGCTTTTTCTGTCGGAAAGGCTTGACTCTGACAAAACATTGTCTGACCTGCATATTCATTACAAATCTCTTCTGACTGGAGTCTATGACCATGCAGGGTGTAAAGAATATTGAAAGATTTTATTGTTTCCCTAAAACAGTTCGATGTATTTGATAAGAAACAAATGTATGTCAGTGTAATCATGGAGAAAAAAATGCTTCTGAAGATTGGAATTGTATTATATCGATGTTCCTGACGAGTTTTAATATCTATTTTGTGTTTGGTTATGCATGTTTTATATATTATGCTTTGTGGCTGAGAAAAGGTTTTACCACAGGAAGTGAATCCACAAACAGACACAAAGGAATACGTTAGCAATGAAGAGTTGCGTAAGCGTATCGGACACGCCGTTCAACGTTATATTACAGCCCTGCTTGAACGCCTTTGACAAGCATAGCGTCTATCAGCAACATAGGATTGAATAGATCACAACGCTATTAATTCTATTAATTTCTTTACTTGTAGCTTTGATATGATAAATACATCAAGTTAACTGAAAACTGAAAGGTCTGCGATTTCAGAATATTTAATTTGTTTTGCTATCCTTCGCTCAAAACTCGCCTAAAAAGCAGGAAATGTAATACCGTGTGATGAGTAGCGTTGAGCGTGAACATCGCTCCTTCGCAAACAGCAACCAGGACACAGAAGCTTGCATTGGGTACAACAAAGAAAACAAGAGAGGTGGCGCATTATGCAACCAATGGTGATTCTTTTTTGTGAAAAGCTTCCAACCAAATAAAATAAAGCTGGTGTAGCGCACCGCATTGAATAACTTATAGGTCAATGTGAAAATAACAATATATACACCGGATAGCAGGATGCCTGCAAAGATGAAATTATGTTATGCTCGAACACTGATCGTATCTCACTGAATGAATGATGAATATCAGAATGGATAAATGCACATCACAAAGTAAGTTCAAAAAACTGTCAACGACTATCAGATCGCTCATACATGTGTCGCCCAAAACTGGAGTGCTGTAGCAATAGATAAAAATACAGTTCGAGATGAGCAGGCCCGACAAGCTTTTTGCCTGCTCATGAAGAACCTAAATCTTCCGACCAATAAATGTTTCTTACGACAGAAGCAGAGCATTAGTGGTGAAAATGAGCAACATAGGCTGAAAGTGATGGCATAATAATTTGTCCAATCTGATTTGTAAAGTTATATTGAAAACAATATAAGCAAACTTATCTGTCACAAAAAATTAGTTTTCACACAGAGTTGAAATCAATTAGTTGCGACTATGCACAGATTTGATGGCATCAGTTTTTGAAATCCACTCGTTACATTCTTATGAAGTAGATACAGTATTTTTATATTTTTGTGGGTCTCTTAATTCTGCACAGGAGATCTTCACAAATAACTATCATGTTTACGCCCAAGCCTGACACAGGAGTCAAAAATCTACACAAGTCTTCAAATAAAATGCAATAACATTAGGGGGCTAACCAATTGGTCCACCTACCACTTGCATCTGACGGTAGAAATACGTTAGAAAATGAATCCCAGTTCCATCCAGATATTTGGTTTCGAAACGGCTCAACATCAACTTCAAGTGAAGGTAGACTTTTCCGTATGTCCTCAAGCTTTGCCTAAATTCAAGCATATTCACTGCTCACAACAACTGTCCCTTTCAGAATATTAAATATCATGTTATTAGCTTCTGCAATACATCAAAATACACAAAAGGCGCAAATAAGATACGAAGAAAAATTAGCTTTTCGGAAGGTTGTGTCATCACCTATGCACGACTGACACTATTTTTGACCTGCAACAACAAACAACCGCAAGCTGCAAAGCAAACAATGTCCATGTTTGGGTGATTACTCTTTCAATCATTCATTTTCGTTTCCGCTTTTCCTCTGGGAAGAGTCGCAGAGCAGCAGCCCTAGAAGGACTCGAAATATCTGCGTGGGTCAACAGCAATCTCTGATAATACTGCTGGCTCCACACCAAGACGGGCCAAGTAAGGTCGGAGATGTAGTCACGCCACCTGGTCCTTGGTCGACCTCTGGGTCGCTTTCCCGTGGATATGGCCAGTTGGACATGTCTCGCCAATCTTTTGTGGGGCATTCTGGTAACATGGTCGAACCAACGTCACTGGGATATCTCGATTCGGAGAAGTGGATCGACATTCAGGGTTTTACGAATTTCACAGCTGCGCATTTGTCGCCAAGTGTCACGTCATGGACTCTTCGCAAAAATCTCATCTCGGCCGTTTGCACTTGGGATAATAGTCTTTCAGTCATTACCCAAGATTCATGACTATAGGTGAAGATCGGAACAAAAACCCATTTAAAACTGACAGCTTTGCGGTGTTTAAAGTCCCGTTTTGTGACCACAGAGCGACAAAGCTCACACAGAACTGCGTTTGCTTCACCAATCCGTGTATCAATCTCCTTGTTCTACCTTCCGTCACTCGTATACAACCCCAGGATATTTGAATTTCTCCACCTGCTGCAGTGTATTGCCGCTCACTTGCTGCATACATTGCCTTGGGCTTCTTGAGACATAATACCTCGATTTTTTTAGTGCTGATCTTCATTCCGGCTTGGTCGCAGGAAACCGTTCAAGAGTGCATGCTGCAGTTCCGGTTCAGCAGATGCTAATAGCACCAAATCGTCCGCAAAAAGCAAAAGGTTGACCCTGCAGTTTCCGACAGTGGCACCCTCGTCGACTGCGCTGTGACTGTCTATCCAATTCACATAGACTATGAAGAGTAATGGTGACAACACACACCCTTGTCGGAGTCGAAAACCAGCGGTGAATGGTTGTGATTTAACTGCGCTGACAAAGACAAAAACTTCTAAGCAGGAATACAGTGAAGTGACTTGACGGCCAGTTACAGGCGGCCGCCAACACCGTACTCCCGCAACACTTCCCAGANCTTTTCACGAGGAACCNGGTCGTATGCTTTCTCGAGGCCGACAAAATATGTGTAGACATCCTTGGCATACTTCCAAGATTTATTGAAAATTTGGTCTGTAGTGCTACGGCCGGGACGAAAACAACACTGGGTATCATCCAGCTTTGGTTCAATCATTTCGCGGCATCTTTTTCCAAGGCATTTGGCTACATTTTTCCAGAGAGGCTAAGGAGAGATACGATCCGGTAGTTGGTGGCGGTGCATTTACTCCCTGTCTCACTTGTGTATGGGGATTACCACCCAAGTTTGCCAAACTTTCTGTACCCTTCCAGAACTCCAGTCCACTTGACACACACGAGTCAGCCAAACTTCTAGATTCAAGGCTTTGAGAATTTCAGGTCGGATTTCATCGCAGCCTGCAGCCTTCCCAGCCCTCAGTGTTTTGGACAGCTAGAAACACTTCAGCTGCAGTGATGGCATTTCCCCCCACCAAATGTACATCGTGTGTGTCCGGTGGTGTGGCAGTGACATTTTTTAGAAGACCCATGAAATAGAACTAATCATCCAAGGTTGTCCTTCTTATTGCTGGGCAAGACACCATTTTGGTCTTTGATGGATCTAGCAATATGAGATCTTTTGCCGTGGGGACCCTGGATGGTTTGTCAGAAGACTTTGTTGGCTGGCCAGTAATTGGAATCAAGCGTAAGGCCGAAATACTTCGAACATTGCATTCTGAACTTATTCACCACGAGGGCTACAGATTTCCGCGTCTCAGCGTACCGCGCACGCAATGAAGATGCGGCGGCTTTGTTGTGAAGCGATGCCTTGTAGGATAGTTTCTTTGCTCGAATAGCATCTTTCACCTCTTGGCTCTACCAAGGGGTTACTTTTTCGCTGTTTTTCTTACAATCTTTGTCCACCAGGGCCTCCCACTTTATTAAGCAGGATCTCCTGGTCCTGCACGTTTGTGTAGGCCCTGGCGGTTTTTCCAAATGCAGATTGCAGACCAGCAAGTGGTGATCAGATGACAGTTCTGCATACCTTTTGACACGAACGTCCCACACTGAACGGAACAAGTCAGCTGAAACTATGCAGAAACCAATGAGTGGCCAGTGACCCAAAGAACCTCTGCACCAAGTGTATTTGAGCACATCTCTGTGTTGGAAGAAAGTGTTCATGATGAATAGTACGTTGTTAGAGCACAGTTGTAGCGGGAGTCTTCTGTTATCATTAACGTCAGCATCACCATGTCGGCCAATCACACCCTTCCATACACCGGAATCGTTCCCAACATGTGCATTGAAATCTCCCAAAAGGATTGTCGATACGTCAGTTTTAACCCTTCGCAAGGCGTCACTACTTTCTTCGACGAATTCAAGGTACCGTATTTTCCGGCGAATAAGCCGAGGCCAGTTTTTAGCTCTGAAAATGAGAGATTTTCCATATTACCGCCTAATAAGCCGAATCAGAAAATTTCGTTACCTAACTTTGTCAGGTATGCGTTACATTCAATACGCACCAACGCATGTTCTTTATAATGGTGGAGATGCGGGGCACGGCGTGGTAGGGAGTTCAAAACTGCGTCGTGCGCAAAAGCTTACGGTCCTCG
>JGI24159J19872_10003375_pt1 | contig 19853 bp, 11 predicted proteins | sample Ectturendosymbi4_FD_19872 | JGI IMG/M metagenome (IMG submission 19872) | reverse complement strand
CACTTGCCCCTAGGTCTTACATTGGGTCCCGCACTTGCCCCTAGGTCTTACATTGGGTCCCGCACTTGCCCCTAGGTCTTACATTGGGTCCCGCACTTGCCAAGGCCGGCGCTGTCTAAAGCTGCTTTCGTTCATATGAGGCCGGCAAAATTGTGTATCGTGCTCAGTCAAACGCACTGCATGTGCAGTGCTGTGGAAGTTGCATGGTTAGCACAGAATTTTCGACATAGCAGTACACGTGTGTGATTGCATCTACATTGGCGTTTAGGTGTCTCTAGTGAATATTAACGCTAGCTCATATTTAATGATATTCACAAGCCTGTGTTGCGTTTGGTAGGGTTAATCACAGCAACTTAATCTTCAAACAATGAAAAATCACAATGCAAGATAGACATTTATGTTGTCCCCCCTACTTTTTCCTTGGCCCCGCAGAGGCCCCCCCACTTTTTTCATTATAGAATCGCCACTGGTTCTGCTTTTGCGTAGCGTGTGCCAACTCCGCAATCGATAAAATTTCATTTTATCGAGTTCTTGCCATCTTCAAACATTTCATGGATGTTTTGCTTCCCAATGAAACTTTCCTCGCTCGTGTCTTTGGAAAACACTGGTTTGTTTTCAGATGTTGGAAAACGGATATGAACGCAACCTGGTTTTCGCTGAAGTTGCTCCTAGCGACTTCGGGACTTACGAGTGCGTCATCGTTTCAGGAGGGTGTGACGTGCAGAAAGTAGCCTATGACGTCACTGTAGAAGGTACGACTCCAGTTGTCTTACTCTGAACCTTGCCATCCAGATGTTTCGCGAAAGAATTTATCTAAAAAGCTTTTTTTGCAGAAGTTCCACACAACTTGTTGAAGCGACTGCCAGCTGATCTGGAATTGGTCGAAGGAGCTTCCCTGCGTCTAAAAGTTCAAGTCTCGCCTCCCACGGCTGACATCAAGTGGATGATAGATGGCTTGGTGGTAAAAGTTAATAATGACAAAGGTTAATTGCTAGTAAAACAGTTCATGGTGCAAGATTTGTATCATTTTTTTCCGCCTGTGCGTAACACTTTTTTCTCTTGCTACTTCGACTGCATTCTGAGGTGGGGTACTTAGCTTTGGCAAATGAGTAGAAATGGGTGAATCACAGACAGTTTGGCAGACACGTTAATCTAGCCACGGGTTATCGTTATACATATCTGTCTCTCGAATGTTCCATGAAGACGAATCGTCATGGTGTCGATCATCCCGGTCCTTGAATTGTCATGTCTTTGATTTGTTGATTCGGTCAATTGCCGTGACTCCAGTTTGCATTTCGACATCTCCCCCCCACACCAAGATTCATGCTCCTGGCCATGTTAAATCTTCTGTTTCCTACGATAATTCATATTCTGTGAGCGGCACACTCCTTGAGCGGATTTTTGACAAAAACTGAGAAAAAAACAATTACATTTTTGGTAGTACAGTAATTCGAAGCTAGGTGCATATAGCCATGGGCTTTAATTTGGGCTTTAGTTGACAAATAAAATGCAGGTGCATGAAAGATTCTTTTACCGCTAAGATGCCTATTTTCTGATACAACCTATAATTTTACAGAGACGCTCAATTTGACGTCGGACCCTGTCTCTGGAGAACGGGAACTATTCATCCGGAACGTCTTGTGCCAAAACGCAGGGACCTACTCCTGCGAGACACTGCACGATTCGTCAACGTGCTGCGTCTCTGTTTCCGGTGAGATTGCTCGTGATTGACAGAACAGCAACCACCTGTTGTGCACCAAGTTCAGGATGTATTTTTTATAATAAATGATTGATCCTGATTCAGGTTTCCGCGCTGGAGACCAGTCTATGAAACATTTCTCCTTGAAGAGATTTGTAGCTGGGTCTTATTTTTAAATGCGCATTAACTCAAAGTAAAATCAACTTCATAACGGAACTGCTTACACTTGCGTTATTTTCTCTAATTTTACGGCGGCGCTTCCCCAAAGAAACGCTGCCTCTTTTGGGAACTTTCTTCGACTTACCCGAAGTTAAGTTTTCCTACATAGTAAAAGATTTTACGGATCAAAATCCACTGCATTGCAGAACCGAAGCTTGAAGTTGTTGAAAAGACAAAGGACTGCGAATGTGAAGAAGGAGGAACTGTGACTTTCTCCACGCGACTGTCGAGGAAACCGAAAACAGATCCGTCGTGGAGTTTGAATGCAAAGCATCTGATTGCTGGCAATGACTGTCAAGTAAATCATGCTGTTGTTGCGCAAACTGTGAGGTTCACCCTTGTGAGGATACATCATCTCCTCTTTGCAAAATAGTTCGAGACGTAATGCATCTTCTTCTCACCTACGTTTTTACGAGCGTGCTGCATGGTACATACTTTTTTAGACGCGACTGATTTTGATTAATCTTTCTTGCTTTCGCTTTTGTGTGGCTGCTTTGCATTTATGACCAGGGTTGTTTCGCAAAGAAGCCTTCTGTGTTTACGTCATAGTTGCATGAAGACGCAAAACGCATTGTTGAATTCAAATATAAGCAAAACCAGTTCCACTTTCTCCACCCCGTGCTGGGTAAGGCTCTGCTACTTAAAAACCCCCATTTCGTACAAGTTTCCCATTTTGTACAGGAGACACCGCTCATGCAGCCGTCCAAAGTGGATTTGAGGTTGCTTCCCTGAAACTTTCTGTTGCTTTGGCTTAGTACCTGTTTCGTGCACAACAGATCCTGCAGCAAACGAATACTGTTTCTTCCTGTTGACAAGGAGCAACATAACAACTCAACTGCTTCGCAGATATCAGTTTGCGATGACTCGTACAGCGTCACTCTACGCAACGTATCGCATGATGATGCCGGACAGATGGTGTTCGAATGCGGCGATCTCGTACAAACAGCTAAACTGCTTGTGAAACGTAAGCAATTTGGAAGAATTCCAGCTTAACCCTTCCCAGTTAATTTCGGATGCGTTACAGTTTCAATTTCCGGCATTTAGAACAAGTGATGTGAGCAACTGATCAAACACCTACGCACAGATTTACCGTATCGTAAGGAGCTTGACCTCAGAGATGGGTAGCGAGCAACATAATAATTAAAAAAACAAGTTTTTAAAAATGCCAGCAGTTGAACGTTGATTTCACAGCTTATTGACTTCAATGTCCAAACTTTTCAAAGTGATGCAAAAGTTTGTTGAAATCTACAGGCATTAGTTGTTTTAAAACTAATAGGCTACTTGAGGTCATCTGCCATTCGAAAAAAAATTCGATGAGCTTTTTTTCTCAAAATCGTTCATCTATATCTGCATTCTGCAATAACTTTGTACTTGCCACTTCTGCATCTCTGTGCCATGATTTACTGCAGGCAAGTCAACAATGGGAAATGTTTGAATGACATTTTTCGCTGCTACGATGAGAGACCATACATTTGTATGGATGCACCAGTCGCACAATCAATGTGTTCAGCTGAAAAAAAACAAGTTACATATTGTTAGTAACAGACAATCTTTTAACGTTTCACAAACAAATATTCAGCACTCTGTTTTTGAAGTGCTTTTGCTTTGAGTGGTGAAGCTGCCAAGTAGAAGAATATAGTCAGGAGGAAGGTAAACTTTATTCTTCACCTGACATGAACTATGTTGCTCAACTATGAATCACTTCGATTGCAATCAGAATGCCTTTAGCCATTTTCACAGGTGCTCCGGTGAAATTTGTCAAAAAGCTAACGGATATTTCAGCGGATTGCGGTACGGAAGCAATTTTGGTGTGCCAAGCGTCAGACCAGTCGAACGTGAATTGGTACAGAGGTGCGAATATCTGTGTAAATATTTAAGTAATGATGAATTACTAGTGAAAAGTTTTGTGCATACGTACATGCAACAGATAGATCGATGAATCAAGCTCGTTACCCTCAACAAAAGTGCAGTGAAAAATATCCTGATTTGAAGAGATCCCCACAACAATTTTGTTAAAAATCTAACCACCAGTAGAAAATACATGAAAGTGATAAAAGTGAAAGGTTGAATTGGTTTGGACTTGCAGTTAGTTTTTACCCAAACCGGTACTTCTTTAACTGAAGATATGTTAGAAACGCCTTTGTGTTTTGTAGTAACCGTTGCTAATAATTGCTTGAAACTTTTTGTCCGAAATTATTTTGGTTTGAAAAGAACTTTTTTTAATCGACTTGTAATGCGTGGCTTTTCACCAAACCCTGAGTTATTATGCAATATTTAGGGTGCAATGATCCCACGCTGCTGTGAAGGAAAGATGAAACGTGCTTGAAGACGGGAGCACATTAGTTAGCAAATGTTTTCATGTTATGCTGCAAATTTTAAGACGGAGACCTGCTTGAGGCATCAGAAAAATACTCGATAATTCGGGAGGGTGGACTTTGCAAGTTGAAGATCAAGCAGCTCTGCTACGATGACGCAGGAATGTACAAATGTAGATCGAAAAATGACGTCACAACATGCAAGCTCCAAGTTGAAAGTATGCATTAGTTCGGAGTAATTTTCGCGGTGCAGTGTTTTCTGTGGATGATACTATATCGACTATAATTGTTCGGTTTGGGGTGACCATTACCGTGGCCGTTTGCGAGGCTTACGTAGGTTGAACGATCAAATATGGGAACGCTTGTCTCCAGTTGATTGGAAGACCTTGTTGGATCTCTTCTCCTTGTAATCCATTGCAGGTTGTCCTTTTATTGGTCCTATTAGACCTCTATAATAAAGGCTGGTTAAATTGTCTCCTTCATAAATACAACAGTTGAAAAATGTAGTCTGAAATAAAAGCTGATGGCTGAATCCTGCGGTTAAAATTTACTGACCGAATCCAAAGGAATACAGAAGAATCGGCAGGAAGTGGATAAACACCTATTTAATGCTTCGACAGAGAGCAGCTGAGGAGTTTTCAAAACGTTTTTGTCAAATTTCCTCCCAGCACGCAAGCAATAAATGCTCAACTTTTGAGAAAATCAAATTCAGTTTAAAGGTCAAGGATGAACAAACTGCCATTGGACAAAGATGGGAGCAACTGGCATGTATTAAAAAAAGTTAAAATTATTTAGCGTGCGTTGAAATGTGTGTTTGTTCTACGTTTACAATTCTCATTTTCAACATCCTTTCAAAACCCCACACAAAACGGTAGTTTTCAGCAAATTACTTCGAACAGGCAGGGCAATTAACAGACAAAGGCTTGAGGACATTTTTTCTCGGGGACGTACTTACCCATTGCGCCTCAGATTTCCTGGGCAACAAATGCTCTCAAAAGTGCTTTTTCCCGGTAATTCTACAAAATCTCACTTGGTGAAATGAAAGCTGGCGCAGCTTGTCTGGGCAGTGCTGGTTTTAGTCTAGCTTGACTGTGATCACTATAGCGTTGCACGTGTTAAGACATGCTGTTTCCTTGCTGTGCTCAGAACCGCTGTTGAAAGTAGTGGAGAGGATGCAAGACGCTACTGTATTCGAGGGAGGAAAGGCGGTTTTCCGGTGTGTATTATCTCTCTCCGACGCCAAGATCGTGTGGATGAAGAACGGAAAGATTTTGCAGAGCGAAAAAAATAAGTGCGTGCACGTCGATATTGCGATGAGCGGGGCGCAACCAACATCTTTTTGTGTTAATGCCAGTTGCATGAGGTTTATTTTGTTTGAACAATAAAATGTAAGGTGGTTTGCATTCCAAGCAAGTCTTGCAGTGGGGGGAGGGGCGTTTGGTTGCAAGCATTTGAAAAGCATGTGCTTCAGCTCCATGGATGTATTGGTTTCATAACTGGTGATGACAAGAAAAACTGCGTGATGTTCCCCCAAATGTTCGTGGAAAGGTTGGCGTTGATAAAAACGTTCTCGAAACGTTTCATGTAAGCCTGATCTCGGCGGTTACTTTCAGACCTTTTTACATCTCTCGAACTATCAAAGCGAGTAAGTGCTCTGCGCCCCAGATAACACTTTGCAATTTAGGTGCGCTGCAGTGTAAAACCTGATGGTGTGAAAAACCTTCGGGCCATTGACAATGGCTGTCGGATACATTGATCTTTAGTATTGACTAGACGTGGGGCCTAGTGGTATAGAGCGCTCGCTTCGCGTCTGGTGGGTCGTATGTCCGCCGGATCGTACCAAGACCTTAAAAATTAGAACTTGCTTCAGTCTGGCCAAGCACTCGCCGTAATGACTGCAGCAGGGAACCTCCAGTGCGGATGTAGTCCGGTCGTGTTTCTTCTTGCCTTCCCATCGGGCGAAGATCAAGTGCGTGTGGTTGAGAAATGGCGATCTCTTCAACACCCTAAACAAATATCTGTCCGGGCGATCGTCAAAGGCACTCGAAGGACAGTTCTTGTGTTGTGCAGTGCTGTAATCTTGTACTCGCAATTGCGTGTAAGAACTTTCCGCAGATGTTCTCGTGTCTTCGCCGTTCAGATCGTGGCGTTGCGACAGCATAGGCCAATGTGTCTGTGTGTATTGACCCAAAGTTTTAAAATTTGGTCTCGACCTTAGTATTTAAAACGCAGCCAGTCCCAGTACACTTGGCCACAAAAGTTTCGCTTCGCTTTGGTTAATCTTGGCACGACCGGTTTTGCCTCCAATACCCATGCCGTCGCCCCACTCTTGCTTGCAAAAGTCTTTACTCACAAATACGGAACATTTGTTTCTGATAGGTGCCACGTGAAGTGTGTCGGATTCGAACATGAACTCCAGCTGAGGAAGCTGACCTGCAGCGAAAGCGGTGAAGTGAAGTTGGCAGCAGCTGAATGCGAGCTGCTGGATTGTGCGTACCTTCTCGTAAAAAGTGAGTCTTTTGGGTTTCGCTGATACAAACATCTCTGCCAATCACGCATCAAAATTTTGACTGATCTATACAAAACAAAAAACTACCTTTCAAGCGTTATCACCCTTACTTTTCCTGACTTCCCTTAAGAAACATCGAATGTTATTTTTTTCTCATTTTAACATAAAACCAGTTGGCAGCTCAACATTTACTTTCATTCTGAGCAAACTGTTCCTTGCAAACTCGAAAATTGTCAGCTATGTAGTAGGCAGTTGCAATCGTGGGTGTAGCCAGCCTTCCAAGGTGGCCATGGCCCCCCCAAATTTCTAGCATGTCTTGTCATTTTGTTCTTTGAGAGGCGGTGTCCTAAACAAAATACTGTTGCTCGCTTAAAATCAAATGGTTTGCGCCCACCAAATTTTGAGCTGGCTACGCCACTGGTTGCAACGCATTGTGTGTTGCTTTGAATTTGCCATTCGACAAAACTCATTTTCATGGAGAAACTAAGACGATGAGGGTTGCAGTTCAAGTACGCTGATGTAAAAACATTTTTGTCAAACTCAGCACTCAGAAAAGACACCATGCGTTGTCGTGGAAATGCGATGTGGTGACGGTATTTGTTCAAACAGAACCTCCTGTCCGATTCGTCAAAGAAATGCGCGACCTTGTGGTGGATGTGCGAGATAAGGCCGAGTTCTCATGTGAGGTCAGCGACCCGAAAGCCAAGGTCACGTGGTATAGAAACGACACGGAGGTGCGCTCCCGCTTGCTTAGCTATTACGGAGCTGTTCAGTTCAGCTTCGTTATACTCGCTTTCGTATTCCTATCGGAGTGTTACCTTTGGTCTGTGGCGCCCATCTCCGCTTGCTGGCGCCGTGGGCCACGCGGCTGCTTTCGCCGTGAATGCTGCACTGATGGCACGTCAATGGCGGCACTGTTCCCTTGAACTCATCCATTAACGCCGAGCACGAGGCTGGACAGGCCGAAAGTACCGTTTTTCGAGTCTGCAGTATGACCCGAGCGGGAATCGAATACAACCTACCAGCTTTGGTGGCGCGTGCTCAACCAACTGTACGAATTAAGCCGGTTTTCATTACAGAGCTTCGAAAACATTTGCGAAAAATAAGAAAAACTGTGCCAGTGTTACTGAGTGAAGGCTACGCTGAACGTTTAGGATTTTTACCAGTTATTCTCACTTGATCAACAGATCAAAGAAGGGCAACAGACGTCCGATCTTAACATCGAGCTGCTTTCTGACGGCTACTCACGACGTCTGCGCATATCACGTGCCTTCATGCATCACGAGGCAAGGTACTCGTGCGTGACTGACGACGGTACGCGTACGTCAGCTGAACTGTTTGTAAAAAGTAAGTTTTCACATGCTTTGTTATTAGGAGGCTGCAGTAGCGGACTGAACTACATTGAAAAGAACGACTCTGCCGCGCAGGTTCATGTTTGGTTAAAACGGTTACTTTATGGTTGGTAGAATTATGTTTATGGATTGTAGATGGATGTTTACGGTTTGTAAATTGGTGCATGATTTGCGTAGTTACCTGCGGCAACTAGGTCGTACCCTAAAATTAATATTTAATCCCGGGTTTAATAGATATGTGCAAGATGCTTTGCTAATATATGTCGAGCGCTTTATCGTAATATCTTTCGCCAAACCAGGCCAGTAACATGTCCCTGTGGGATATCATATTGGCTGAAATAGAACTTTGTGGTTCTCAGTAGTTAATAATAACTCCACAATACGGACGAACACGTTTTTGCAATGACAACAATTACTGGTACAGGAAAAAAGCACTGAACAGTTTGAAATGGAATAATAAATTTTCATTTTTCCGGAATCAGCTCGTGCGGATAGGCAGTTTGGCAATCAGTAATGGCAGCCATGAGAGGCGTGAAAAAGGTGTGGGGCGAACGGGGCGACGATCCGGGCATCCAAGACAAGGGGTCATTTAAAGAGTGAATATACAAAATTACATTTTATTAAAATTCTGTAACTCAATGCTTATTCGCATGGATCTATTGGGAAGAAGCCTGAGGGGGGTGTGCAAATGTAAGTGACACGAGAGAGAAATGAAGCACTCCCGTCGTAATTTTAAGGGCTTGTACCCTGTCTACCTTCCCTCCTTTGTGCGATGGCCAATTCATGCTAGCATATGCTTATTCTGCGACTTGTAGTCTTCAAAATATCTGTAGATTCTCTCTAGACTAGAACCTGGGTGACTGGGGGGNATGAAAGTTTCGCAAGAGGGGTGCGAGTATGNCAACGACATATTGTTGAAAAGTACTAAATGCATTGCCTTTATCATTCGTAAATTTATTATCATTTCACTACAAACGCCNTAGTCAAAACAAAGCAGACAGCACAGTGAACAAAAACCGAGACCTCTTGGAACTTGCGGGTTAAAATTTGGATTTATGAGTAAAGAACGCTTTACGGTACAATGGCGTCTTGTCTGCTTGGTTTCATTTTTAATGGCAATCCGATTTGTGTCACTCGGCTATATCATAACGATGTGGCGATAGATTCTTCACTTTAAATTTTTGTAAAAAAGATAAAATAATACAGTAAATTTGTCAGAAAGAACATCGCTCGGAGCTGTTGAAACACATTCGGCCCCACGTACGATACGTTTCAAAACGTACTATGTTTCGTAGAGCACAGCGCCAGCGTAAGTTCTGAAACGTACTTCACTTTTTTTCCGCCAGAAGGGCTATACAAAACTCTGTGCCCTTGCACCTACGTTTCGCAACGTTCACGTGCCTTGCGTAATGTGGTACGAGACTCGGACAGCTTTTTTCTCTTTATTCTAACTTGAGGCCAAGTTTTTGTTCGCTACTGCACGTGGCAAGGGACAGGTTTTTTTGCTATGCCTGTATTTCTCACATTTCTCAAAACTAGAATTTGGTACTGGGGAGTACAATCAAGCCGTTGCCTCGCGCATCACTAGATCTCTGCACGCCCTGGAAGGCAGAAACTATAAACTTTTCGTCAAAAACAGATNTTTAAATTTTCAAGGATTTAGATTAAAATTGATATTTCTGCGTACGTANANCTCTTAAACTCATTTAAGCCATTGGTTCCTAACCTTTTCAATATCGTTACCCCTGAGACGAAACTGATGAATTTCAATTACCCCTTTTTGAAAAAATTAAAAATTACAGCTTGCAATCAATTGATAATAATGAAACAACACAAAAGTGACGTCATACTTTACATTCAAATATCCATTAAGATACAATCAATGGTAAGATGATACTGTGTCTTTTTTGCTATCAAACCGTCAAACCTAATCATTAACACTTGCAAAACCTAACTTCAGAAACGTTTCTTTGTTGCTGCGTTTCTTTGGAGACATCTAATAGTTTTAGCTGACACTAGACTCAGTGACGTACACAGCCCAAAATTTGTTTGGGGTAAAAATATTTGGAGGGTAAAAATGTTTGAATTTAGGGGAGCAACATCAGTATTTTTGTCTGGGACGTCACTTTTCAAAGCACAAAATAACTAAATATGCTAAAATGTAAAGGGGCCATGGCCTCCTGGGCCCCTTGGCTACGCCTATGACTAGACTGCACAAAAACCTACACTGCTAACGACTGATAGGACTACAATCTACAATTCATAGGAGACTCCGGTACTATGACATCACAGACGGCATGGTGTTATAAGTGAAACGAAACAACATAAGAACGCACACGAAAACTCCATATTTTGCGAAGTTGACAATAGTTTAGTGCAACGTAACCAAAAAGACGGTATATTACCACACAAAAAATGTCAAATTACCCCTTTGGGGGTAATTACCCACAGGTTAAGAACCACAGACTTACGACATGACTTCCTATGATTTTACGCGAATAGACTTACAAGGTTTGGTGGTGTTAAAAAGACGTTAGGTAAATTAGTATAAGCTTAAGCTGGACGAATTCCTTACTGTTACGTGTCAAGGTTGTTTAATAAAGTTGCTCTGTTCAGTTTTTGTCGTAGATCTTGCGTATATCTTGGTCTTTCAAAAATTCCTAAACTTTGTAATTGTTGGTAAAGCGCTTTTTTGTTTTCAGTACCCCCAGTCAGCTTTACTCGCACCCTGCGTGATGTCAGCAAGTACGCGGGCGATGACGTTGAGTTTGTTGTAGATCTATCTACATCTGAAGTCGAAGGTTGCTGGATGTTGGACAGTGAACCGCTAGCAGCTGGCCCCACGGTAAAGTAAATGCAGACGATGGGCGACTTGTTATTTGTACTGTATTGTGTTTGGCTGCAGGACAGAGATACAAATGACTACGACAAACAAATAAACCAAATAGAAATAATGACATCACAAGGTGGCCACAATGTACCACAACAGAGTCAACCTGCAGCCAAACCACCGAAACACCGTGAGGTTATCGAATTGAGGTACCCTAGCTGCATTAAAATGTTTCTTTAACAGTTGAGTAATTTGATTAAAGGAAGCCAACAAGCAACGCACGTAACAATAAATCAGACCTCTGAAAGAACAAGTAAATAACTTAGGACAGTTAATTAATTTACGAATCTCTCACCATTTATTACGGTTTTATGACTTAAGTTTTGTACCAAATTTTGTTTGAAGACTATAGCAAATGATTTAAGTTCAGTTTTATAGATTTTTAACTTCCGAGGTAGGTAGGTTTTATTCATTTTTGCGACTCAAGCCTTGAAGTAACAGAAGGGCAGAAAAGATAATTGCGTGCTTACAAAAAAATGAGAACAAAATTGAGGGCTTATAGTAGGAATTCTGCAAATTGGTGTGAACTAAATATTTCGGACAAAAAGGATTGGCGAAAGACCTTATTGGCAACTGCTCAGCCAGCCCTACTCTTGGCATAAATCAATACTGAATTGAAGAGGTTTTAAGTGAAGAGGAAAAGTGATGTGACAAAATGCAATAATTTGAACGTTACACATAAGTTAGTAGCAAAGCACAACATGTAAAGCGGGTGAGAAGCATGCTTATACATATGGAGGGGTGGGCACTAGGAAGGATAAAATGTACCACAGAAAGAAAAGGCAATGTAAAAAAACTGACAGGAAATGAAACAAACATACGTATGAAGAATCAGCTAGCATATTGGCAAAATACGAAGACATTTTCGTATGCTTTTCCAAATGGAAAAGATGAAAGAGACTTCAATTTTTCAGGAATTTCATATCAAAATTTGATGGCTTGAAAGTAATGCAAAAACAGTAGAAATAGTTTTCATTCTCGGTGAATGGAATTTGTGCAAAGAAGAAGGCTTGTTTGATAATTGTTTAATCTTACGAAATTAATTGTCAAAATGTTAACTTTGATTTGAGACAAAAATTTCCGTCCTCGCTTCAAGCTCCTGTGATGACAACATCATTGGCTTGCGATCGAAATATTTTCACTTGCTTCACAACAAACTGAGGAAGGGCTGCGCGACGGTTGCAGCAGAAGGAAAAGCGACGGTTGCAGCAAATGCTTGTCCGCGAGATGCAGGGAGGAACTTTGTTAGCTGCGGTTCCTGCAATCTCTTTGGACGCAGTAGTTACTTTTTTACTGTCTAAAGACCATTTCGTCTTCTCCATGTTGCATTCAGCCCAGTGCGCCTCTTCCGAGCAGGGTCTCTAAGAGACATTTTTACAGGGGGTACGAAGACTGATACCGGGTGTTGCAGCAGACCTTCGTTTCTGCCCTCTACTGCACATTGATTGGTTCAAAACGCGCAATGACACATTGCCCAGTTTATTCCATCTTTCTAACAGTTGCGTTCACAATAAACAGTTGCATTTCAAGGCAGATCGAGGTCCGTTCGTGCTAATGCGGTTTTCTGAACAAAATGAACATAGAATTAACGTACGAAAAGCAAGTCATGAATAATTAAACGGAAAAACAACTTTCCAAACGCTTACTTTACTGGCAGAAACGATGCGACTTGCTAATGCTACTCCAATACTTCAGATGCACTTCAACAGCATACACCACTAACGTCTCTTACGCAGTCACTAAGCAAAACGAAAGACGAAATGCCACCGAGGGTCCTGCTACACTCTGGTATGCGCCTCCAAGCGGTCACACAACAATCAAAGAAAGCAATAATTGACCTACGGATCGCCGCAAGACAGCCTTGCTGCTACACCGGGCCCCCTAGCTTTTGGGGCCCTCGTCGAAATTTGTATAGCTTGTTTGTATAGCAATCAGAATATAGATAAAACAGCTTCCCCGGCAATAGCTCAGTGGTAAAGTGTCCGCTTACCAAAAGGTTAGGTGTTCGATCCACAGCCACTGATGGAATTGCCGTAGCGCTTCTTGGGCAAGAGCGTTCACCTCAATCGCCCCAGCAGGGGGAAAATTTCAGGCTTCGGCCTGCCGCAACTGCCGTCACCAAAAAAAAGAAAACAGCTACCATGCTAAGATTTACAAATAGACAAGTTTCTATACTGGTAACTGGCTAACACTAGTAATTTTGGGCTTGATTACACAGAAAAACGTAGCGTGCTTGCTTTCATCCTCTCGGCCCTACTACCTACAGGGCCTGGGAACGATGTACCTCTTGTAGCCCCTCTCGTCGACCCTGCCCCCAAGTTACTTCATCCAGATACTGCGCTGGGTTTTAGGGCGTTACTTTCAAGGAATATTAATCCGATGTTGTGCTGCTCTTGAGTGACGCATAAAATAAACAGCACTTTTCAAGAGGGGCAGTCGTCATCATTCACGTTTTCCGTCATAGGTCGACGTAATCTGTGACGGAGAACGTCGAGTTCTTCGGCTGAAAAACGTTCAGCGGCCCGGTGTCGTCACGTTCCGCATCAGCAAGCAAGTGACCAGCACGTGTCGCATGGATGTTCGAGATCGCCCGGTGGGGATAGAGCGCCGGTTGTCTGACATGAGAGTCAGTGCCGGGAGTGACGTCACATTCGAATGCCAGTTTTCCAAACCTGACTTGAATGTAAGTCCCATGAATTTCTCGGGCTCTTTTGAAATGCGTGCGCAGTATGCTGACAACGCGCTTGGTTTTATTTAAAAGCAGTGTTTTTTCTCATGTTTTTAGTGCATTCTCATGGCAACCACACAATGCAACTAAACATCTTCCTTCTCACCTGTGACTGTGACACTGTTTATAATCTACAGGTCACGTGGTACATGGACGACGATGAAGTGTTTCCAAATGAAAAGTTTGCCATTGACACCGACGGATGCACGCAGCGCTTACGCGTACGTGACGTCAGATATGACGACGAAGCTACCTACACATGCAAGTACAAGCACAGGAGGTATGAAATAAAAGTTGGCTTGGCTAAACACCGTTTGTTGTTTGTTGAAAACCGCGTTTTTGTTATGATAACAAGCATAGAAAAACACTAACTTTGCTCAACTTGTTGTACTGACGTAACAGCTACAATATAAACTTAAATCCCTTCTGAAAGAATCAAAGCAGCACATGACAGATTTGTAGCGTAGAATTTGGTTTTTACAATGTACTATACTAATAGGCAGCATTAATTTCAACTTCATTTCATAATTTTCACTTTCAGAACTTCCTCAGACTTGACAGTACTTGAACCGCGCCTTCGCGTCATCGAGCCCCTTTGTGACGTAGAAAGTTACGTTGGTGATCGTTGCACGTTGGAATGTGTTTTGTCACGTCCAGTCGTTGACGTCACTTGGTGCAAAGACGGGCTTGCCATGCTCTGTCCGAACGCAGATTTCACTGAGGTAAATTGCTGCAGGAATAACATTGAAGCAGGGTTTGAAGTGAGACGTATAAGAACACAAACAAATAGTTAATTGTTTGTTTGTTTGAAAAACTGCGATTTTCTTAATGCGTGTAACTGCTTTTCGTTTGAACCAGACGTTACTATTTACCAACAAAAACGAACATTGTAGGCGTAAGCCTACTCGTATTACAAATGATAACAAATCCATAACTCATATGAAACTTAACAGCTTACTATGGCTGCCGTTTTTCTTGGGCTTTGGACTCTGTGGAGAACAACTTAAACAAGTAAGATATATACAAACACTTGCTGTGCAAACTTCATAAAAGTCATGAAACCAATCTATTTAACGTTATGTTTGACTATGTATTTGGGATTGTAGACTACGGGACCCTTGCGGCTTCTCTATGATAGGAAAAGTTGGAAGACTGCCTGCACATTGACCCTTACGCCTGGTTCAGGCAATAGACCTTCATGATGATTTGGGATTGTTCATTTGTCTCCATTTACTTGAGTCTCGATTCAGTTGAGACAAGGGTTCCCTCTAAGAAAATTTTACACTGAGAAAATGTTTGCTTTGGTGCACTTGCAATTTAGCAATCATGTGGACACACAACCAGTGAAGCGTTTCAAGCGTTACAAAGGCTATGCAATATATATACGATATTTACATTTGGAATGTTGCAAGGGCGCGAGAATGAGATTTCACTGCGCAAATGGTCTGGTGGTACTGCGCAGTTGCGCACATTAGAGGGAACACTGGTTGAGACAGGTTTTTGCTTGAGACACCATCTTTAGCTTGTCAAAATATCAAGCTGCCGTTGCATGTTACCACTGTGATAACCTACTTTAAGCAATACTGTACTTCTCTGGATGCGTTTTCGATGAATGTGGTGCCAGTTGCCAGTTAGTAAATCTAGTTTCAATCATGCTTTCATTTTCTCTGATATTTTTCTCAACTACGTTTCTTACAAAACCACACCGTTTGCAGAATATACATTTCTTCCAACAGGAAGGCGAGCATGTGAGACACACCCTGACTCTGGACAACTTAACACGCGCCAGCACCGGATCTTATTCTGTGGTTTGCTTTAACAAAAATGTCACCAGCGCCGAGGTATTTACCTATACTTTGGATTCGGAATGAGCTGCCGGTTGTTTCTTTACTGCAAACAAAGAAGCGCTTTTTCAATCAGCATTTACACGTCGCAGTTCTGCGCAAAAACAACATCCCTGTTGTTGCAATTGCTCATCACAATATAGTTTTCGGAGAGTAGTTTCAGTGGACTGCTTAAAGTTTCACTACAAAACTCATTTATTGAACCGTAGAAGTTCAGCAGGTTTTGTGCGCATGCGCGGTCCATTCTCGGTGATGATCAGTTATTCCTAAAATCTTTTTCAAAGTGCGCAACGATTTTGCACCAAATGAATGCCAGTCGTTAACAGTATCATACCAGCAAGGCTTTGGTTTAAATTCGTCCGTGCCAATACCAGACGTACTGTTTAAGTCGACAGTTTTAAACAGTTTTAAATTGACATTAGCGTCGACGAATTGCAATTTTTGCAGCTTCGAGTTTCTGTTCGAAAGTGTTCCGTAGTTCGTCCACTAACTGACGTCACCGTTCATGATGACGAAGAAATGATTCTAGAATGCGTCTTCTCGAGTTCGCCACAGGTCGTGACATGGACACGCAATGGAAAAGAAATGAAGGTGCGGAAAAACATTGGGTAATTTTGCAACTGCAAAGGACCAAATAAATAATACCTTAGCTGAGAACGTTTCTTTGAAACGTGGTTTGATCAGAAAAAGGTGCTTCGATGCTCAGCGTTCATCAGCAGAGCCCCCTGTACACAACGAACCAGGATCTGAATATTTGGATTGCTAACCAGGGTCTCGCACTTGTAGATGCTAACACAACAGAAAAGACTAAAACGCATCAATACACAGAGAAATGTCGCTCTGTGTCACTGTTCACTTCATTGAGGAAGGCTGTTCATTGTGACAATATTTGTTTTGTTGAGTTTGCTCACCATTTAAATTTTTTGGGTCTCTGCTGAATGATAGCATTTATTGAAAAAAATGGAGCAGTCATTTGTATTTTTCAATACCAATTTAACAGAAGACTATCGTAACAGAATCAATTGGACTTTTTTGAATAACTGCTTTGCGGAAGATAAATACAATACCTTTTCACTGATTAAATACAACTCAACCACATGGCTGATTTGGTGTCCACAAAATAATGATCTGCCCAAGTAGTCCATCAACTTGTCCATAAAAGCAGTGTTATTTCTCAGAACACTCCCAACCTTCGTCTCGAAGTCGACGGCGAATCTCGTCGCCTGAGGATTCTCGCCCCCACAAGCAACGACTCCGGCATCTACGCATGCGCAGTCGGCAAACAGTGCGAGACGTCGTGCAGAGCGCTTGTCAGAACCAGGCAGATCCAGTTTTTGCAATCTCTTCCCCCAGAGTGCGCATTCGTGGAGGGTGAGACAGTTTCTTTGCGAATTTTATTAACCCTTTCTTTTTTTGACTCATCGGCACGATTGTTTTTCTGGTGATCTGCGCTGTGGGTGTGGTGGAAAATGGCAAACGATTCCATAGGTTGGTGGGGCGCAGGGCCGCAACCTGCTGATATTTTCGCGGTGAGGTCAAAAGTTTTTTTTCTGTCGTATACACACAGCTGACAGGTGGTAGGACTATGCGGTTAGGTCTTAAAGGAAGAATTGCGAAGATATTCAATCAGATCTTCGTTGGTGGTGTTGGTGATACTGCATGGAGGGGCCATAACAGTACAGTGATAGAGGATGTGACTGGCGGATTGGATGTCGCCGGACACACAGTTTTTATTATCAGCCAATCCCAGTCTGTAGAGGTGAGGGCAAAATGATTGTAACATGTGGTTGCATGTTTTTGAAAAGCTCTGGTTGTGGGCCCTGATGGGACGGAACGATTGGTAACATTCGCTGATTTGACAGTTTATTCTCCGCGCTGCATTACATCATTGGGACGACGCCTATGTCCGGAATATATCGAAAGTTTCTACCAAATAGGCAACAACTATATCGAGCAGCATGTGCTTTTGCTTCTTCAAAACATTTGTGTCATTCAAGCTCTTTAGTAACAAATAATATAATTTTTGTATCAAGCACAAAAGTTGCATGGTTAAAGCAGAGGCATGTTTATTATCGCAATGAAAATAGACCTCATATCGTCTTTTAACCGAACACGGCATTTGGCGTAAAAGCCACGCATTTACTCCTATATCGCGATGGCAATTGTGGAAAACTTAAACCAACTCTTTCTTTTAATTACTTCAGGAACGTCTGCTAGACAAAACCTTTAAGATTGTTTTTTACGGTGCAAGGTGAAAAAGCGGAGCTCACATGCCGATTCTCTTCTCGCGTTGAAAACAATGAAATAGCGTGGTCAATAGATGACGTAGAAGTGGATGACGTCATGATGCAAGAAGATGACGTTGCGATCGTGAACACGTCAAGCAGCAGCACAATTTCGTGGACAAACATAAACAGATTTTGGGATGGGGCGAACGTAACCATCGAATGTCGCGGTGCATTATCGAGGTAACAGTGGAACAGTAGCGTCATCAGGTTGTTCCATTCGTAGTTTTCAAACACAAAAATAACTTTTGAATGGTTGGTTTTACAAGAAATAAACCTTTTCTCTAATCTTTTGTCCCCTTTTTTGGGCAAAACTGCTATGTAGCGGCAAAGTAGAAAAAGAAGTACAATTACCTCACTGTTCAGGTTACAGAAATCGTTTTTTTTCCTTTTCATGACAGGTGCGTCGTTCAAGTCTTCGGGGTCCCCGGACCTCCAGGGTGTCTGCGTTTATCGGATGAAAAAACACACGCCACGTTAAGCTGGCATTTGCCCCACGACAACGGCGGTTCGCCTGTAACGGGTCACGTGGTACAAGCGAAAGTGGTTGACGAGTGGAAGGAGCTTAGCTGTGAAACCTGGCTGGAAAACGGAAACGTTTTTGCTGAAACAAATGATCTACTGACGGGAATCACATATTGGTACGTGACAGTGTTGACCAGGTCCGTAGCCAGATTTTAACGTTTGGGAGTAAATGCATTGTTAAGGGGGCAAGATTTTTGTTTTTATTACATGTTTAAACCAAACTGTGAAGTCACAATTCGAAATTTGAGGGGAATAAACAAAGTTTGGGGATGAACTAAACCCGAATGCCCCCCGTGAGATAAGGGTCTGGTGTTTACAGTGTTTGTTTTTCTCCAAATCAGCCGAAGAGTTTTCCCAACATAGTGCAGCCCTTGCCATAATTGGTCCATGTTTGCAACGACCAGAGGCATTTGTTCCGAGCAGGTGGTCAGTTTTAAAAATGACGCCCATTCTTATGTGCTCAAAAACGTACAAACGTTTTTGCTCGTCTGCACCCGCACAGGCTGCAGCATCTAACAGGCAGGGAACTTATCTTGCAACGGTTTTGAATTGCAACAAAATATCGTCGACAGCTTGTTTCGTATCTTTCCCAACCTTGTCCTTTAATCATGAAAACCAAGCAACCACAACTCTTCGAAATGTTGCAAGTGATTGTCATCAATTCTTCTTTTTTCAAGCATGTTCATAATTGCTTTGTGTGACACTTACAGTGCCTGTTCCTCAAAATGCCCAGTGATTCACCAAAGTTCAACGTCTTTTCCTGCATTTTCTTTAACGTTTACTTAGCTTCGGCAATAGGGTTGAACAGAAAATTCGAAGAATACGTTAACCGGTAGCTACCGTGACAAACATTAAATGAAAATTGTTCTTGCGTTGTTCTAGTTTACATAAGGTAGACATTACGCTTTACGTCATAGGTTTCGCGTGGCTGCGCAGAACGGTTACGGCATCGGGGAATTTGCAGAATTCGACGACACCTTCACACCAGCAGCGCCGCTGGAGTTCACCAGAGAGCTCGATAATATTGTTGTCAATGAAGGCGGGAGCCTGGAGCTTTGTTGTGAAGTAATAAAGCGGTGTAGTAATTTAACATTTCCTGAGCCTAGAAAAATTTACCAGCGGCATTTATAGCCGATTTTCAGACAAATCCGTAACTTTTGCCATGGTGCGCCGTTGGAGATTTTTCTTTTCATTACCAGAGTTTGCGACTGCTTAAATTTGTTCGAAGAATGGTGGAGAAATGGACAAATAAAGAAAACCAATGCAGAGGTCCTTAATCTTGTAAAAGAAAAAACGAGTTTGCTATCGGAAATTAGGAAAAGAAAAAATCGATTGGTCATATTCTGAGACATGATAATATGCTGCGCACTGTGCTGGAAGGTAGAATGAAGGGAAAACGCCCAAGAGGAAGGTAAAGAATTAAAATGGTAGATGATATCATGACTGGCACTTATGCACAAATGAAAAGAAGAGCTGAGGACAGAGAA
>JGI24159J19872_10003374_pt1 | contig 19856 bp, 17 predicted proteins | sample Ectturendosymbi4_FD_19872 | JGI IMG/M metagenome (IMG submission 19872) | reverse complement strand
CTATCACGTCCTGCAACAGAAAAGACATTCGTTAAAAAATGGGTTTTTTATCGAACAAAATATGGGTACGCATCTTTTTGGGTCACCCTGTATAAGGGGATACATAATTGCAGAACTAATTAAATCTAAGTTTTTTGGCATGACAAATTTTGGTTCATGACAAATTTTGGTTCAGCAGTCAACAATAATTTGTGGCAACTGGTCACAAGCAACTAATGTTAGGAAAGATGAAAAACGTGAACGCAACNCATTGCTTCCTCTGCTTNACCCTGTCTGCNGCACGGTAGATACTTCTGCTTCTCTACAGATTTAAATTTTTGGATGTTGCAGACGATGTTAACTCTCGTTGGCTTACGTTAATGTTTTGTTAGCCCACGGCCACTATCTTGCTGTTTTGTGGCTCTGTTATACATATATTCTTGTTGACTTCCGCGTTAACTATCAAATCAACGCGTCATGTACGAGCACCGCTCAGTGACTTTGCTCTTTATTTTCCTGACTGTATATCGTGTGTGCGATTGTGTTGTGCACTTGACAAACTCTGTGGAGTGTACATCTATGTTGCGATAAAATATGCAGCAACTCACATGCCAAGTGTAACAGTGATTTTGTTCAAGCGCTTTTTCAAACTCTGAAATTGTTGAAAGTACATGTAATTGTAATTTGGTCAAATTTTTTTATAAATTACAATTATAATTACAATTACACAAGAACAAAAACACTACATTACGATTATAATTATAATTACACAAGAACAAAAACACTGAATTACAATTATAATTGCAATTACAAAAAAAATTTGTAACTAATTACATTAAATTACAATAATTGATCTAACTCTGGTGTTAACTGGGGCTGTGGGGTGACAGTGAAGGTAGTTCAGTTATTCTTTGTCCCAACCCCTGCCACGCCCCCTGCCAATGACGTATTTGAACTGGACCGGTTGCGGCTTGCGTCATAGGTATTCACGTATTCCCATTGGTCCAAACGGCTCGAAACATCAACGAACGCCATTGTGTGAAAGTTTTGCTCCATTATGAGTCTGAAGCATTTAAATTGTTTCAAATAATAGCTGCCTAGTGTTCTCCTCTCACTGGATGTGGCGAAGTTTTACTATCCTGGGAATGACTCATGCACCCCTCTGTGTGTATATAAGCCAGGTCCAACCTGCTTGCGAGGCAATCACTTCTATTGTCGCTTATACGTTACTCAGGCATGCACACTGCGTTTTGATCTTATGTTTTATGTTCTAACACATGCATTTATTAAGTATCCCACTGCCCCTTGTAGACATGTATGTGCAATATTTCCTCACATATATGTGCATTGAATACAGACTGGTACTCATGTATTTCATGGTTTGATTTATGGACAGCCCATGACTGATGTTGAGGCTGAACTAGGGTTTCGTTTTCAAATATCTGAAACGTATCTGCGTTCCCACCAGTCGTGTATGTTTTCCAGGAGACACATCCACGAACTATTCGGTTCACCTGGGTCCGAGGTGCTGCATGGCTCCGTTTCTGGCCTCAAATTAGACGGTGGTAGTGTGAGACTTTCGTCATCAGCCAGAAAAGCGTGGACGTCATCCGTCGGTGTCGTCATGATGAAGAAATCAGCCTGTGTCCAACTGAAGTTGCAGCTTGTAAGTGCTTGTGGCGTAGTTGGTGTGTACGCTGAGGTTGGAAGGTGCTGCAGTGAAAATCTTATCACTGCTCTGTTATCTTTTCTTAACCAGCCACCAGTAGCATTATCAAATAATATCTTCGCCGAATCGAACTTGACCGATAGCCGCAGCCATCTTGTATCAAAATGTAAAGATGCACGCACTCAGCAGGCATGGACAACATGTACACGCCGTCTTTGCTAAATAATTGTGTTTGGTGAATGTGAACGTTTATGTTTGAGTTGTTGCGAGGCATCATAGTTGAGTGAGATGACCGCCATTGCTGTTCAGGACTGGTTGATGGAAACCATAAAAAAGTACCATCCTCACTTCATCCTCTCCATCGCACCATCCCCTTCCTCAGGAACCAAACTGGACATGGTCCATGTGAGGAACCAGTTGCGTGGCTTGCAAGCGCTCCCAGTGGCCAGATCCCTCAAACAAGGTGGGCAACATGTTGGGGGGTGTGTGGTCTAAATGTTTCTTTCGGTTACAAAGCGTGGTATGTGGGAGAAAAATGTTTGGAAAAAGAAAAATTGCAAGAAAAAGCGTAAAGTTGCTTGTTCTAGCTGTCGGGAAGCGATGAAAGGGAAGATGCAAAGTTCGAGCAAGTTTTAAAAAATGCCTTCTGCACAATCACAGTTTGTGACGCTCCGTCACGTGACAGGTTACCCGGATCACGTGGTCCTGTCCGAGTTCCGGCAACGGTTCGACGTCATCCTCCGGAACTTATCATCGGAACAACCGCGCAACTCGACATCTGTGGCGCTGATGGACGACAAGGAAGCTTGCGAGAAGATCGTGCAGCAGGTGGAGCTGAGCAGCACCCAGTACAGGATCGGAACGAGCAGGGTGAGGTCACGTGGCTGTGATGCTTTTCTGACATCATGTTTACAGGGTTCGAAGGTGAAGTTTGGACGCATTCGAGTGGATCTGTGGCTAACTACTGTAGACCTGAAGCTAATGTCTCTCAAAGTTGCTTTCCGCACAAATTACTTCGAGGAGCGTGGTTTGGAATCTGCGTCCAAGATTTTACTGCAGTCGCAGCATGTTTTAACCGTTTGTGGGTTCGTCGATGTGATTTTGTTGAAAGGTAGATTTTGTTTTGGACTGGTGTTAATTGTTGCAAAAATTTCAACCCGTGAAAATTGTTGAAATTGCAATTTTTCTAAGTTTTGGGTAAGTTTGTGATTAAACACTGAAGACTGCCATAAGTTAAGACTAAAGTTGAAGCGAAATTCCTACAAACACACACACAGGATGGAAAATTTAAATGATATTCTCGACCAAGTAGTTTATATGCCGCTGTGAGGAGCAGTTCAACTTTATGTCACTATCACCTTAATGATTGTGATCATTACGTTGAAAGGTGTATTTTACTTCAAGCAGGTCTCACTGAGTTGAAGTAGCGATGACGTATGCTGTACTGCCACTAGGCTAAGAATCCAGCTTATCTGGAGTTAGTAAAGGAGTCGATCTTGGTTTGTATGTAGCTGGGTATGTTCTGCATTTTGAACGTTTCGTGACAGAAACTTATAAGAACCTACGTCATGAGCCACCAGCAATAAACGTCTTGGAGTGTTATCGAGTACAATCCACGGTGGGGTGTTCAACTGTTAACCTTTGCGGTGGATTCGAGCGTGTGGGGGGGTTCATGCTGCCCTCCTGTGGAGTATCCCAGGAGCTAGGATTAAATTCACCGGCAATGAACTAAGCCCAGACGTCCTTCGCTTAACTTCCGTATTTTTTGCAGATTTTTTTCCGAAGCGGGATCATGAACATCTTGGAGGATCGCAGGAACGAAAAGATCTCGTGCGTGCTTGTCGCGCTGCAAGCCCGTTGCCGTGGTTACCTCGCGAGGAAGAGGCTCGAAAGAAGAAAGGTTAATGACGTCAGCTTGCGCAGGCGTCACATTTGACTGGTTACTGACTCTCTCTTCCCCCCCCCAGGTGCAGGAGGTGGCGATACGGTGTATCCAGCGGAATGTCCGGATGTTCCTGGGCATCAGACAGTGGCCATGGTGGAGATTGCTCACTAAGGTCCTGCCGCTGGTGGAGGTGACAAGGACGGAGGAGGAGCTCAACGAGGCGAAGGTAGCGGAGCTTGTAGCGGCCGCTACTTCTGTTAATTCGATCCTGAAATTGTTTCACTTGCTTGATTTATCAACAAATTGCGTTTTTATAATTTTCTTTTGAAGACTTTCGATCATTAATTAAATCTTTTCGTCAGTGGAGCTGAATAGACGGGTTACGACGTTGGCTGAACCCCCTGTTGGGATCTATTCTGTCCCAACCAACTAGCCGAGCAGCATCACATCTGTTCTTTCCACAAACCACGTGTTTCAACCGGGGTTGCGGAGTCGAAGGTAAAACGACCTTTCCAAAATTTTCGACTCCGACTCCGTAAAATAAAGTGAATGAAGTTTGGTTGTCAACAATGTTGGTAGCAACTAGCAGTCAATGGAAATCGTGATGCACAGCAAGAATTCTCTGTTTCAGTTAAAAGTTTCAAAAAAAATCGTACCATTTCCACAGGAATTCCCAACTTAGGAGTGTGATGTAAAAAATGATTCAATTGGACATCCGGAGTCGGATAAAAAAATCTGACTCAGACACCGGCTCCAGCGTTCTCAGGAATCCGATCCCGCAACGCTGGTGTCAACAGCAAAACATGAAGGGAATCGGAAGGAGTGACCGGTACTTTCGCTGCCACTACAAGATGGCTGCTGTAGATGCCAGTGGAGTGTCCTGTGCAAGGCCGTTGCAGCGGCTTGGCGGGTCCTGAGAAACGTCCAGCAACCTTAATCTGTCAACTCATCCATGAACACTGACCACAGCATTCACTATCTGCTCAGTGCCTTCTTCCGGATAAACTTTACAAAGTTACAACCTTGGAAAGCTGCGCGCGGTAGATTGATGTTGTGAAGCTTTCAAATCTCAACTTGCTTCCTCAACGAACGTTGCCGACAATCTGGGAATCCTTGGAAATGGCATTGCTTGTTGTGGAGCGCAGACAAACTGCTTCCTGGCAGTGTACATGCTCATCAACGACACGTCCAATAGCAAACATACATGTCGCGGTGGACATCACAATTAAGTACCCCTGAAATGGCGTCACATGTAACCCTTATTTCAGAGTATCTCCCCACATTCCTGCAATACAAACTGTTCGCCTCAATTTTGTCAAGTTCTTCTGAAAATATGCAAAACTTGCAGGAATTAAGGCATGATTGTGTGTGTGGAGATAGAGCGTTAATTTTAAGGAAAACAGCACTGGTAAAAATTGACAAACTGCAGAAAGGTTGCGCTGTGCGATCAATTAAAACGATCGAAGCTGGTTAAAAACCAACACTTGGAAAGACTCCCCGCAACCAGACCCTGATTATATAATTTGAGCAAAAGAGAGGTTCGGCGAAACCGCTTTTGCACAAAATCATTTTCAAACACGACCGCTTCTCGATGTTTCGATTAGTTCGTTCTCTGCATGGCTCCTGGAACGTGCTTTCCTGAGGTACTTCTGCCTCGATGCCAGTTTCCGATGTGCTTGCAGCGCTCTTCCTTCACTCGTGTAGTCTCCGTCATATATCATGGTTCACAGCTGGTGTTACAAGCCCAGCAAGTCACCAGCTGGCGACCTTCGACGGGGTCTTTCAAATCTTGTAGCTCGCCACCGGTTGTGCGGGTTTTGACAAGAAATAAAAAAACTTAGTGACCTTCCATGAAAACTGTTTCATTATTCCTCCGTGATATGCGGTGATTCGGTGAAGTTCAGTGGAAACTCTGCAGCGTCATCCAAACAGAAGGTGTGACCGCGAAGACAGGCCTGTGCTGGATCCGATCGTTACATTGCTTGTCCTTTGCTGGCTGTTCGTGTTTTAAATTAAATATATGGTTGTTTAACTTCTAGTTAAATGTTGTTGGGTGCGATGTGGAACATGGTGCGATGTGAGAATAAGGTTTGTTTTTAACTTCAGGCGGAACTGGAGAACCTGAAAGAGAAGTTTGAAAGAGTGTCTATGGAAAGAGATGGATTGAAGCTTGCTAACTCGAAGTACGAGACGAAGGTGAGCATTCAGCAGACCAAGGTAGAAAACAAATTGATTGCTGAGGTAACTTCAAACCACAGCCAAGCTCTGCAGAGCTTGACCATGCTTCTAACGTTTGCGGTGACCGTTCACGTGACCTGGTCACTACAGGTCAGCGACCTTCGTCACGTGACTGAACGGGCCAATCAGATCATGCTAAGTAGAGATTGCTCGTGGGTCGTGTTGCCGAAGTACAGGTCACATGCGGTTCCTGGTATTCGTAACACAAGTTTGTCAATCAGCACCAAGTTTGCATGTGCTGCATTGCTCAAACTGTGAAAACATCATTTAAACAAACCTTGCAACATGACATGACCCAACCGTCGGCAGTTGCTTAGTGGTCCAAAGTGAGGAATGCTGCGTCGTTGCTAACTTGTTACCCTTAACATTCAAAAAGGGATTTCCATATCGTCGACCCATTATAGCAACCCACCACAAACCCAACGACCCCCATCTTAAAATCGATAAAGTAAATGTAACACAGCTGTGTACATACAATACCTACTCGCGACCCTCCAAAATGGTACACGACCCCTCTGGGGGTCGTGACCCTACGTTGAAAACCACTGGTGTATGACGAACAGAGCAAACCGGAAAAGCACTGACCTGGAACGGCATAAGCTGACGCATCCGTGCGTGACGCCGAACCGAGTCAAGCGGAACCTTTGCCAATACAGCGCTGGACTGTACTTCCGATGAATCACAAGTTTGTTATTATCTGCCGTAGCCCGTAACTAAGTAAATTACTGCAGAAAAAATTTTAATTTTAGCCAAAAATATCTTTACTCTGTTGACTGTTCAAGTTTTAGTTATTATTTTTTACTTTAATTGTTTCTATTTCACGTTCCGAAACATGAAACTGGAGGGCGCAAACTCCCCAGTCACGATATTCCGTCACGCAGTGTGATGACAAGCAGTATGTTTTGTGGATTATCAATGTCAGGTGCGAGATTTGATGATATGTCTTGAAGAAGAGCGGACGACATCCGGTCATGCGACTGAGGCACTGGAGCAAGGGTGTAAAGAAAGGGCGCGGCTTGAGAAACTAGTCAAAGGTGGGTGGTGTGGATGTTGCTTACCTGGGGGCACTTTTCCGGGGGTGTCTCACCACGTGCTTTTTTGTAGATATTCAAACAAATGAAAAAGTTCTGCAGAATCAGGTGGAGGCGATGGAGGTTGAACTCGCTGAGAAGAAATTGCTTCTCACCGAACACCACGAGTTGCTGGACTCGGACGACGAGTTGGAGGGTGGGTCGCGCTGGCGTGGTGCGGATTAAGTTTATGCGACGATTTTCTTGATTATGTCGTCACAAGCTTCTGGGTGTGCGAGTCATAAAAGGCGCTCTGTTGCAGATGGCGAGTACAAAGCAAAGTATGATCGGGCTGTGCGGGAGTTTAACTTTGAAATGAAGAAAAAGAGTCAACAACTTGATGACGCCATGGATGAGGCTCAAGCAGAGAAGAAGTTGTTGGAGCGGAAAGTGTGTAGCGTCAATAACCGTTCGTTTTGATAGTAAGAAAATGGTTTCGAACTGTTTGAAAATAAAAATTTTAAAAAATGTTGTCAGGTTTTGCAGTTCCAAGAGGAACTCGAGGAGCAGCAAAGACAGGAGCAACAGAGTAAGAAGAAGCTGCATCGCTTATACGCGGAGTTGAGCGACGCGAAGATCCACCTCGAGGAAACAACAGCTAAGAACTTTGAACTGGAGAAGAAGCAGCGAAAGTGCGATCACGTGACTGCGTATTCTTGTGCCGCTCTTTGCTGCGAATTACGTGATGTTTTCTTCATTCATGATATTGTTACGTTATAGTTGCATTGTTACGTGTAGGTTTGACAGTGAGCTATATGCCTTGCAAGCTGATGTCACTGATTTGAAAATGGGAAAGGAAAAGTTGCAGCGTGAGAAAGATAAGTTGGGGATTGAAAAGAACCAATTCGAACGTGATGTTGAGGTAAGTTGACGACAATTCGTTTAATGTCAATTTGATGAATTAAAGTTGTGATCACTTCACCGTCTGACAGGAAAAAGATGAAGAAATCGATATTCTGAAACAAAAAGTGAAAAGATTGGAAGATGAGTTGGAAGACAATGACAGCAAGGACTTGGACGATCGGCAAAAGGTTTAATTGCATTCAATCGGTTCTTCTGTGACTTCATAGTTGCGATAAGATGTGCAAAGTGTGTGAGTCAACTCAAACAATAGAGAATGTTACTGGTATTAAAGTGGAAAGTGGTTTTACTGTATCTTGTCCATCACATTCTCTTCAGAAGACTGCGGGAAAAGATAAGTTGGTGAAAACTTGTTTGGTGATTTGCAGCTCAATGTGTTGAAGAAGCAAGTCCGTGAACTCGAAGCAAAGAACAAGGATCAGGAGGACGAGCTGGAGGACCAAGCCAGCACCATCCACACGCTGGAACAAGCGAGACAGAGACTGGAGATGTCGGTCGAACAGAACAGACAGCAGCGGCAAAGAGATGTCGATGCAAAGGAAGAGGAGATGGAGGAAATGAAAAGCTCTTATAATAAAAAAGTAACTTCCTAAGCCGCAGAGTTCGGTAACAAATTGTAGAATAATGCAGTGGGTTCGGCGCTTTTTTCATCTCTCAGCAAATTGTTTACATGTGTTCGAATTGTTGAACGTGTTTCGTCAAGCTTTTCAACACTCGCCATCTGATGTAGATGTCTACAAGCATGCCAATCACTTTGATTGAACCACGTGGTTTCCGCGACGCATCTTTGTCATTGGCTTGAATGCTCTGTGACGTAATCTCACGTGTTTATTTTCTGAGCATAGTGATTGGTCAGCGCTGGATGCTGATTCNTGCAGAGCGATAAAAACTAAACTCTGCTACTTCAGATAAAGCAGCTGGAGCTGCAGCTTGAAGAGGAGGAGGAAAGTCGCTCCTCAATGATAAAACAGAGGCGTGCTCTTGAGGAGGAGCTATCCGAGTTACGAGAGAATGGGATCGACAATCGCGATCCCGAGGTGGAGCGGAGGCTGCGCCGAGACTTGCGGCGATACAAAGCGTTGCTCGCCGACGCCCAGACAATGATCGACCACCTCAAATCCGATGTCGTCAACAAACAACAGATGAGGCAACTCAAGTCACAGGTGAGCTTACTTTATGTTGCTCTGTGTGAAAAAGCTTCACGCGGGATATGCGATTATTTACGTTTCTGTGTAGTGGCTTAACGGTGTTGGTTGAAATCACGGCTTTTATCTCAAACAATTCCTGCTGAACCGGATTGCCGTAGTTTGAATGCCTTTCTTGCCTGAACATTGTTGTATCTGGGCAACCTTGTACATTTGTTGGGGTTGATAAACGGGGTATGATGGGTCATATTATCAAGTTGTGCTTGATTACTTTTTTATGAATAATTGTTTTTACTGGGTGAGTATCACAACGTTTTTCTGAATATTAAACGATAATGTTTGACGCACAACTGCTAAAGTTTTTTCATCGCCACCGACCCCATTTGAAACAGTGTTGAGGCTGGCACTGCTGGGCGCCGAACACCAGACCTCCTCCAGACAGCATTACCAGTCTCACGAACTACTGTAACCAAACATTTAAAGAATTTTCAAAACCTCACCCGGAAAGGCGCTGCCTCCATCACATGACAAGTTTGTAACCCGTCAACAGTGCGGCAATAGAACCGCCAACTGAAGAATGCCGGCGCTTCACGTGATAGTTAATCTATGCCTGTCGCATGTTTTATCTTTCCAGCCTCTACAGCATGACGTTACATGCAAACGTTCATTAGGTCGTAATGCTTTTTACTCATAGTTTTTACTGTGTTTGTGTGTAGTTGGAAGAGAGCGAGTACACTTGTTCTTCCGCTGTCAAGTCTCGCAAAGCCATGGAGCTTGAGATGGAGGATTTGCAAGCTCAGCTCGAGGAAGTATCAAAGTCGAAACAAGACGTAAGAGACTGTTTCTTTGCATGACCGATGCGATGACTGGTACTCAACGAGTTTAACTTTAAAAAAATGCGAGTAGTTCTTGAAGCGAAGTTTCTGCTTACATGTTTTCTGAAATGTATCTGTTCGGTGTGGACTAAATTAGAAAATAAAATCGTAGCCTTTTTCTTTTCAATGCCAGATGATAGTTTTAGCGGCAAAGGAACCTCAAACGCTGTGTCTGTTTCTGAACAGTTAGTGCAGTATCGGTAAGCGAGGAAAGTATAGATAAGCCAGGAAAGCGTGAATCTCTACTTTCGATCAGCTTTCCTGCAATTCAACAACTTGTTCTTTGATCTGCGATCGATGGTGCGCTGACGTCGAAGTCGATTGTGACGTAGGCATATCTATTGCGTGACAGAGCGACGAACAGTTAAGTGAACTGAAGCGTGAAGTGCACGAACTCCGCTCCAAGCTTGAGGAGGATGGGGAGGACATGCAGGAAACCATGCGGAAATACAAGACACTCATCAGCCAACAGAGTGATGAGAAAAGCATGTTGGTGGAAGCCCAGGGAAGTGCTGAGCAACTGAAACAGGAAAAAGCTGCCCTGGATGATAAGGTGAGTGATGGGAGTGGCATTTCGGCTTAAAATGCCTGGGATTAGTTTTGTGCTTACTTCTCGAAATCTCCTGAACACCGACTTCGATTGCGTTACAAGGCACTCAGTTCCGGGAGCTCCGCAGATGAGTTAATTGTTCGTATCGTTTAAAATCTGCATTTCAAATTAATAAGCCACAGGAAAAATTCGTGTCAAAAGAATAAATGCGTACTTCTGTCTAACGATTGGAGCGGCGGTTTATCTACTGGTCTCCCACATCGTAAATAGATATTAGATCAACACTTGCCGTCATGTTTATCTATGGCTGTTTCATTTCCATTGGTCTTGGTGACCCCTCTACCTGAGGTCCGGTAAACTGCACTCTGTGTTGATAGAAAGTTATTTTTTCAGATAATCGCTTTGCAAAGTCAGATGAAATACCTGGAAGAAAACATGGTGGAAAAATCAATAGCACTGAGACTGGAAAGCAAGGTGGGTTGGACGCCCCCGTAAAACACCCCTACTAGTGATAGCTTAGGGGGGCTGTACATAATATTTTGGGCCCCTTATACAGAATATTTTGACCCCCTGCGCTCGCGTAAATGAAAGATCAAAATAAAGGTCATCGGTTTGAAACGCCGGGTTTGTGTTGATATAAACATTGATGTTTGATGCTGACTTTTGCGCCAGCTGTTTGCTGTACCTTCTCGTAACACACTATACTTCCTTTATATGCACAACCATCCACTAATTAAATAACACAGTTGCACACCGTGCAGCAAAATATAACACCCCACTGCACCTTAACATAAACGGACAGAAAATACCTAAACATCTCCAGCTTCATTCGTTCGCTTTGCACAAAAGCAAGGAGCCAACCCATACATACGTCTACAAATGACTGCAGTCGACAACTATCTGAAATATTGCTGGAAACACTGCTACGAAAAAAACATATTGTACAAAGAACGTGTTCTTGGACTTTCACTGTCCAGAAACACAGAATTAACATACCCTTTTTCTGCAGTAAATCAGTTTAGAAAGAACTAATCAAACATAATTATTAATGATGAGACTGGAATGAATGAAATATGCGGTATTGACTCACTGATATTAATCAAATCAATGTTGCAGGGTTCTTACGCACTCTCCAGGGTGAAAAAGTCTGGGAAAAAATTTTTTTGGTTTGTTACTATGGGAAAAGAAATTAACTTTCCAGACTTGACATTTTGATATGCATTCTGATAAAATGTATTCTGATATATTTGATGAGATGATCAATTTTTCTTTCATCGTGTTAGCTATTACAGTGCTTGAATTCGATCTGGGTATGTCATTCGGAAAAGTTCGAGTCTGGAAAAAGGCCGGAAAAAGTCTGGAAATTTAACATTCAAAATTGCGTAGGAATCCTGGTGTTCGCTTAATTTTAATAGGCTACAACCACTTATGGCAAAAAAGCTTAAACTAGTTAATATCACAAAACTACAAAGCTTTGGTATGTGCTGAATAAATAGGATTATACCAGTGCCTTTCTCTGCATCGTATGTTGCTTAAGGATATGAAAACTGGATAACTAGTAGATTTGTAAGCAAAAATGATAACTATCAGCTAAATCTTGCAATTATTAGCAAAACGATTCAAAAAGAAAGGGATCAATATTAATAAACTGAGCCTCTAAAATTTTGACCGCGACTCCATATCTTCATATTGAATAATACTGGGTCCCTTATCCATGACCAAAGAATAAAGGGCTGCTTATACTTTGATTAGGGGCTTTTAACATCATGGTCGGGGGTCCCCTTACATTTTGCTGGGGCCCCTTGTCCGTTGATGATACAGCAGGAAATTTGTTTTATTATTTTAGTGTGACTTCTTATCTTCAGGTTGAAAATCCAAATGTGTTAAGAGCATAGTAATCATCACACTTATAATAAAAATAGAATAATAAACATAACCTCATAAATCTTTGAAAGACCGTAAAGCAAACCCCCCCCTCCCCCTTCAAACCGCGTAAAATTAAAATGGGGCACCCATTTTGCACACTCACCAAGACCACTACTGGCAGTGGCATGCATCAAACATGGTCATAACAACACAAATGTTTCAATGCTTTTAAGTTTTAGATTTTTTCTATATAGGCTAAAGATCTGGAAACGAAGCTGGAATTCCACAAAATCACGACTCGAAGACTGGAGGTGTGGATTGCTTTGATTTGCTAAGATTTTCTGTTCAAACTGTAAGGAGTAAGATGTTAATGATGCGAGGGAATGATTGGAAAGACTCAGCTTGCTTTTTGCCAAAGCTATTCGTGGTACGACGAGGTCGTCATGACAGAGGGGTTGCGTAATTTTGAAACAAACTCGAAAAATTAATTCAAATCTTTCACATTTGAAATATTAAAGTCAGACCCGCCGATAACTCGAAGCTATCGAGTGACTTGCGAACAATGTTCCCTCTAAGCTGTGCAGCTGCTAAGGTTCCTCTGCGCAGTTGTAACAATGCTTGCAAACAATGCGCAGTTGCAACAAAAATTGTGATCCAACGCACCCGCTTGTTTTTCCGCGCAGCATTATGAAAACTTGGAGGGAACTTTGCTTACGATTAAGATTAACTCAAAGCTGGATCTTCTCGTCCGGCACCAGTCAGGTTTTTGTTGCTGCCACTTTGAAAAGTTAAAACTCTCGTACTGTTGTGATAGATCGTTCAATAATCACCTCAGGTTCCTGACGTTACGTGCCAGAAATGTTTTTTATCCAAATCTGTGATGCCGCTGGATGCTGGAGGTGACGCGTTCCTGCTTGTGGAGGTTTCCATTAGCCCTCTGCCAGTAAAGAAGTTAATAATATCACACTCTGTCTAAACGTTGCATACAACCTTAGTGCAGAACAAAACAGATTTCGTGCACTGTTGTTGTTTATGCACATCAAAGTTGGCGACGAACTTGTTGCAACTTAAATCAGTGCTTGGGGGGTAACAACAGCTTCAGAAGACGTTTCGCAACTTCCTGGTTTCACCTGCACTGAAGATGAGGAGGAGGGCCTCCCACAACTCTTACACTCAATGCTATTTAACTAACAAGCTTGTAAAAGCAGCCCACGTGATGTACAGTAGCGAGTCTTGTCGAAGACCTTGTTCGTACGTCGCCTCCCACACAAACCGCATGACGTGCCTCCTCCCCCGCAACCAGGGATGAAAACCACTTCACGCTTTGTGTTGTTCAACCTCACCCCCAAACCCTGGCGCGAAAAATCACTTCCATTGTTGTTTCTTTCTTTCATCAAAACTACATTCCTCCCCCCCCCAGGTTCAACTGACTCGCTTGAAGGAGGCAAACGAAAAGGTGACGTCAGAGCGCGATTCACGCATCGCTGCTGAGAACCGCGAGAAGGAAGCACTGAGGCGTGTCCAGCGACAATTAAGAGAAAGTAAAGACGAGCAGAGTGAGCTCCTGAAGAGGGAGCAGGAGGCGTTGAAGCAGAAGCATGAGTTGGTGAGACAACTTGTTCCTGGTGTCCAAACGTATTACGTCATTGCTGATGACTAGGGCAACCAAAAGTCAATAAAGTAAAATTTTTTCTGCCGTTTCTAAAGTTTACGAAACGTCCACAAACCATATTTCACGCTCATACCATGAGGGAATCCCAAGTTATCGGGTCAAAAAAAAGTCAGTCTATCATTAGGTCAAATTTTTCTTGCAGAACAGTTTTTTTCTCTTTATCGATATTTTATTGAAACTACAACAGATATTGATATGCTTTTGCAAGTTTAGTTGCAATTCTGTAATAATAATGGGCTTGTTGCGATTTCTGACGTAATAATGTTGTTTTGCCCACTACTGGACGATTGAATAGTCATGGTAGGTGAGAAATGTGGTCTTACAGTACTTGATTTGCTAAATGCTCAATCCATTATGCATATAGTGTTTGAGCTTTATGATGTTATCAGGTTTGACTCTACTGTAGTTATTAATGTACTTATCAATATATCATCCCCAAAGTTAAACAACCAAATTTTTTTTCATTTCGAAGCATAGAGTGCATGAATATGCTTCTAGGTTAACTTCAACATCTAAGGCTGAATTATTTTGAAGTTGCAAACGTAGAAAATTTGTAGGTCAAAATAAAGTCAAAATTTATAAATTATAAAGTCAAAATTTTAAGTTTTTAGGTCAAAAAATTGGTTGCCCTACTGATGACGAGTGGGCATTAACGATTATTCGCTTGACAGGCATCGGAAGTGGACGATTACCAGAGTCAGGTGGCTTGTCTGCAAGCTGATCTCAAGTTGGCCTTCAAACGGATCAGCGACTTGCAGGTACTTAATTGCTTGATTTGCTTTTAAAGCTTTTGTTGAAAACAAACGACCAATTTTCGTCAAAACTGCGTTCGTCACGTGGTAAGTTTTGAGCTACAGAAGATAAATACAGTAGTCCTCACTTATTAAGCCCATGGTTAATAAGACCACCCGCTTAAAAACCCCAAAATTTTCTAGTCTGGAATTACTCCATTTATTCCTGTAATAGGCCCGCTTTATAAACCCAAACCCCGCTTAATAAGACCAATTTTCGAACACATTTGCTTCAATTTGGTCTTGCTTTCGACGGCTTGATACTTCGTTACGCTGCTGACCTAGTTCATAATTCAACTGTTTCGTCACAGATCGTTTATCTGTGACATAACCGATAAGCAAGACCTCTGGTACTCTGTACAATTTATTTTCAAAATGGCGAAGAGACGTGCAGACGAAATGAATACTGTTTTGCCGGTGATCAAAGAAAACTGCTCGTTACCTGTAACTGTTGTGTACAGTGTTAATAGATTTAGCAACTTTCAACGATAATGGAGTCACGCTACTATTTATGCACATGAGAGTGGCGAATATTTGACGCCCACTTAATAAGTCCAAAATCGTCCGATTCCGAGGTGGACTTAATAAGCGGGGACTACTGTAGGATCATTTTGGGCTGTTCNTTTTTCATACAAAATACCAGGAAGTATTTATTGACTCCATACCATCGTTTGTCAGCGTTGTGCGGGTGGTTGTCACNTGTCTTTGACGACCCCTGACCTGTAGTGCACTCCACATAGCGCTCCAGCTGCTTTGTGACGTTGCAGGGAGGTATCTTGTTGGTAACTGCCGCTTACCGTCTTTGCAGACGTCGTTGGAAGACATGGAAGAGTCCGATTTTGATGCTGATGAGACGTCATCCGATGATGACGACATACTGTCCCCCCGACCCCGTAGAACGCACCTCAGCACAACATCCGGATACAGCGGAAGAGCTCGAAGCTCATTGAGCTTCTCCTCAACGTGCGTTTCGTTTCCTTGTTTGATAAAATGAGTGATTGTGGCTTTGCTTTTCTGCCCTTTTCTTTTCTATCTTTCATATATTTCCTGAAAACTGTCATTATCTTCTCGTTTTTCCTCTTCTTTCTGTTCAGACTTAGCGGAAGCAAGTTTTCAGACATCAGTAGCGCGTCGACTGTGCACAGCCTCCACCCCCCGTCACCAAGTGAGGCGGGCTGGGCAAAAGATAAAGTTAAGAAGAAGACGAAAAACCAAAGTTTGGCCAAAAATGACGTGTCGATCTACGATTCTTTGTCAGAAATCGGCAGAAACAGTTTGGAAAGCGCAGCACGTCCATTGTCTGCTGCATCGCCCTCAACAGTCAGCAGCATTAGTACGTGTGAAAACAACGGAAAGGTCAACGACCTCGATCACGTGAGCAAGTCATTGGCGGACGAAGACCCTTCGCTTCTTCTGTATGGCCAGGCGGGCAGGATAGCGTCGAACCTGGGGTTAAGCAGGGTCAGGTCGATGCAGAGCTTGAACGAGAGCTTGCGCGCGGTCAAAGGTCACCAGAACATGCCGCGATCTCAACGTCTGCGGAGGAGGGTGGACAGGAAAGTTGAGGAGGAGATCAACAAGATGAGGCACCGCTTTGGTAGAAGTGCCAGTGCCGCCGAGATCGGCGACGATTACGGCGATGGCGCTTGGGAAAGCGATGGCGATTATGACGCAGCATACGAGCGCTCGATGTCTGACTTCGATGGCCGTCGCTCGGTGATGTCACTCGATTCACCCCCCCAATCTTCATCTTCAAGCAGCATCCATTCAAGCTCCACCCGAAGACTGGTGCGGGATGATGCTTTCCACCAACTGCCATTTCAGGTGACGTCATCCTCCTCCGCGAAGGGAGGACCGCCAGGAAAGATACCCCTCAAGTCCTCCCCACCTAGGCGGCAGTTTCAGTCTAGGTTTCTACAAAACATACGCAACAAACGCGACTGCGCTCGCAGCCGCGCACCACGTGCGTCATCTGTTATCAGTGAGCGACGTCATTATGACGCAATAAAGCCTCGCATGCATGAAACGCCAGATTTGAGTTGGAGCGACGGAGAACTTGAATTTTACAACAGTGGTGACCTGGACGGGGTCATAGGTGAAAGGTCATCGTTGTATGAACGTCAGTCAACGTCATCGAGCAGTGATTATTACGCGGGTACAAACTTGCAAAGGGATTTCCCCAGATACGAGCCGGGGGGTATATCTAATGACATGCAGGGGGGCAGCGTGGAAGATGGCAACCTCAGTGAAGATGATTGGGGCTTTCCTGATAAACGTCTCCCTATTCGTCCTAGATTCCCTCCCAGGCCCCTCCGGTCCAGGCCAGAGTCCCAGGCCAAACGAGGGCGAGCAGGTGGCCCCGCAACTGGGGACTGCAGGGTGTTAAGGTCCCAGAGTTACTGCAGGGACGCCCTGGGGCAGGATGGGGGTGCCAGCCGCCCGAGGTCACTGAGCCGATCAAGTGATCACGTGACACGGAGCAACTACGACCTTCGACCGGATGACGACAAGGAACCGGAAGTGAGCTTGGACGCGCTCATTAACAAGTACTTGTTCAGGAAGTGACGTCCATGCAAAGAAGAGTTGCATGCAGGTGGATTCTTTATGTACTTTTACTTTGTTCTTCTTTCACTTTATTCCACTGACTCCCTTTCACAATCTGGCGTTTATGGCTACCATCGAATATAACCTTTCTAATGTAACAATCAACCATTATTGCTTCACAAAGCAGTTAGTCGACACGAAGTAATAAATAGTCGAATATTATTTGCTTGTTTTTTGGCGGGCATTATTTTCAAGCGCTGAGCTGCACAACTCAGTTGCAACAGAGGAAGGAATCTCTGCCGCTGTTCGCGACTTGCCCGGAGGTACACCCCCCTACATTTGTGTGTTCGCTCGTGAACCCAGGGTTGCCAGGTGCTTGACAAATAATATGACACGTGTTGTTCAGTGTATGGCAAATTTTTGGCAAAACATTTTTGAAAATGACAATGTTATTGGCAATCTTGATTTTTCGATGTTCAAAATTTTTGTAATTCATGTTGTATCCATACTTTCAATTTTTTAAGTTTGACAATTACAAAAAGACATGTTGCAATAGAAATCAAGATGCCTACTCAGTTGGCGAAGTATATCCTACGTTTAGATAATAATCTCGGGTTCTTGGCTGCGAAATGATTCCTTTTGATTCATAGTTAAACACTGGAAGTAATATTTCGATTTAATCATTTACAGAATCATTGCTTCACATAAGGTCTGTGCAACTGTGAAAGCTCGGAGTAACAAATTGATCAACATATATTTGCCGCGGGCCGCAAAAGTCGACTCTATTTTATTTCATTATAGTTTGGAAGAAATTCTGCACCGACAATTAATTATATATCTGAAGAACAGGCTTTTGCAACATTTTCTGCGATCGAGAAAGCTCTCGCGGGTCGGAAGAAAAGCTTCAAGGGGCGACGCAGGCCGTATGTTGTGCAGGCCTGGTTTAAATGCACACAAGCCTAAACGTAACAAGACTTGAAACACAGTAACAGCAAGTTGGTCGGTTGTGAACAGGGCCGGCCCTCCCACTAGACCAATTAGGCGGCCGCCTAGAGCGCGGCCTTCAGGGGGGAGCAGAACCCGCTTTTTTCTGGTTTCCATGTGCAGTTATATTGGTCTTCAGCACTACTGCTTGTATCGGCACAAAGCGTTAAGTTATAGTTTCCACAAGAAATGTTACTACAACTTCTGGTCCAAGTTTTATTGTGACGTGTAACGGGGGCGTAAATATTGAAGCCTGCCTGGGGCGGCCCTGGTTGTGAATGATGGTGAAGGTAATGGTGAAGGTGAATGATGGTGGTGAAGGAATCTGGTGCATTCGTAGAAGATGCACAACGATCAATGTTGAGCTGTATTTTCTATCTGAAGTTTCGGTGTTCATTTCATAAATGACAATTGGTATTTCAAAAAATGGCAAAATGTTGGCGCCGAAAATATTGCCAATAACAGTTGGCAAATTTTTGTTGAAAACAGTGATTTCTGGCAATGTCTGGCACCATCTGGCAACCCTGCGTGAACCTGAACAACGCTTCCCAGCCACTGAACATGCTTTGGCGCTGCAGCAGAAACTCTCGTAGTTATCTCTGAGTTGCGCATCGGCCGAGAATGTCCTGGCCACGTTTCATGTGGCTGGCCCGGCCCAATCGAGGGAAAGTCCCTTTTCACCGATCACTGCATTCCAGGTCATCTTCACTGGACCATGACTACAGGAACGATGTTTGATTGGCTGGCGTACCTGAAGAAGTTTCGGACTTGGAAGAAGCGCCACACTTGCTGGCGGGTTGTCTGCGATGCACTTGAAGCTTGCCTGCGACACACCGCGTGCCATAGTCTTGTCGCGTGCCACTTCTGCTTCGGACCGGCTCCGTTTCGCTCCACTGCTCGCCGCTGCTCTTAATCAAGTTCTCGCGCGTGATTACGTGTTTGCGTGCATTCGTTTTGTTCGTTGTTTGGTGCATCCCTGGCGCTGATAAAAGGTTTTATAAATGCGTTTGCGTCACTGAGAAGGTCGCCCTCTACCGGCCAAGAAACAATGCATCGATCGAGGTGTTGTATTTTCTTGCATTATCATTTTCTGTATGCGAAATTTAACGTTGTTGTATTCAGCAAGATGCGATTCTTCGAAGCGACTTTGTGTTCACCCGCGTTTGGTTGAAATCTACTGTCTTGGTTAGGCAGTTAAACATTTATAAGCTCAGTGTGTTGGAACTGTCGATAGAACCTGGTTTGAGCAAAAACTCGGTACAGTAGAATTTGCCCAATTGGTCACTTCAAAGGGGATTAGAAAAAAGTAACGAATTAGGCAAACAGGTGAAAACTCTATCATAGAAGCCCGTATACTTTATCATAGTAACTCGTATACATAGTGCTTTTATTTGCAGTAAAATACAAATTAATGACGTTATGGTTGAATACAGCAACTAATTCCTCTGCTCTATCTGTACTCCTCCATTTAATCAAGCACCTTTTAAAATATTTCACGAACTGCAAAGACCTCTCGCGTTCTCTCAATGGGGAGTCAGGTCAGCTTCGCACCTCGTGTATAAATTCAATAAACAAATTGCGAGGTACAACAATTCTCAGGTAAAGATCCTTAATTTGTTTGAACCCCCACACGTACTAGCTGCTTGGACATCACAACCGAAACTGTAATCGACGTATTAGCCGCACAGCACACTTATCAGGGATGGAAAGAGGTGACGAATTAGACG